>MDTG01325695.1_pt1 | contig 50733 bp, 56 predicted proteins | sample 811421 | NCBI WGS metagenome assembly MDTG01 (sample SAMN05326645, study PRJNA326480) | marine metagenome | isolation source: seawater | place: Pacific Ocean: South East | collected 2011 | reverse complement strand
ATCGAGTGGGGTTCGAACCCACGCAGCTTACGCTACCAGATCTTAAGTCTGGCTCCTTAGACCACTCGGACATCGATGCAATGCAAACAGAGGGTCTCGATCCCTCGACCTTCGGCTCATAAGACCGATGCTCTAACCAACTGAGCTACGCTTGCACTGTGTTTATAACACAATTGTTTTTATATATTTTTATAATTTAATCTATTTTTGTCTTTTTATATTTAATCTAATTTCGTATTTTTATAATTTAATCTATTTTTATCTTAATTATGCTTCAGCTGAAGCAGCTTTCTTACGTACAACCTTCTTTTTCTTTGGTTCAACAACTGGAACAACAACTTCCTCCTCCTCCTCCTCTTCGTCACTCTCAACTACAGCATCTTGAAGGTCTTGTCCTACTTCTTCTGCAACTTTCAAACGCTCTTTGTCAGCAGTTGATAGTGCAATATGACAACGTCCAAATAGTGTTTCACGAGGCTTAATAACTGCTTGAACAAGTTTCCATGTTACACCAAATTTACCATTAGCAAACCAAATGCCACCACATTGAATCAAAGTAGCTACCTTAGAACCCTTTGTAAGAAAGTCCAAAGGAGTAAGCGTTGGTTCACTTACATTTGGAAATAGTCTTGTTTGCTCATCATCATACAATTCACATTTCCAAATTCCATCATAACAAGGAACTTTAACTTGAAGTCTAGGTGGTTTACTATAATCAAAATCACCAGCATTTACATGGTCTTTTGGATATTTAGAATATTTAAGCATTGGAGACCAAAGTGCATCAATTACTTCTTTACTCATCGACTTCTTACCGAACCAAGCCATGCTATTTTTAATTGCATCTTCTTTTACACCTTCTTCAAATGCTTTTATATTAGAAAGAAATGTATCCAAATCTTCATCACTGTAATCATCATTAGGAAACTGAAGGGCAAATTCATACTTTTGATTGCCTTCATAATCACTTAATCCCCAAGTCAACATCAAAGGAACTGACAAAGTCAATACCTTTTTATTCTCATTATTGAGAATACCAACAGATTTACCTCCGTTGGATTGAACCTTAGGTTGTGTGTAGCTAAAATCGCTGTTAGAGAACTCAATACCGTTTACAATACTTGCTTGCATCTTATTATATCATAATCCTATAGCTTTAAGTCATTTCAATTTTTTATTAAATTACATTAATTCACACTATTTATCGTCTTATAAAAATTAATGATAAATATTTTACATCTTATGAAAAAAAAATGTTATATTTAAAAAAACTTAATAAATAAGTATCTTATTATATTATATACATGATAATTGATAATCAAATCATAAGAACAAGGGGAAATTCTCAAATAATAAATGAGAAAAAGAAGAAAAAATCAAAAATATCTGATGAAGATTTTTACATATTAGATTTTCAAGAATATAAGATTATGGATTCAATAAATTATAATGTCAAACAACTAAAAGAGTTATGTAAATATTATAAAATAAAAGTATCAGGTAATAAAACACAGTTAGAAGAAAGAATTTATAAATACTTAAGTGAGTCATGCAGTGCTATTTTAATTCAAAAAAATATTAGAAAATATTTTTGTAAATTACATCTTTCTCTCCGTGGTCCTGCTTTATTTGATAGAAGTATATCCACTAATCAAAGTGATTTCTATACTTTTGATAACATAGATAAAATACCAGTTTATAATTTCGTAAGCTGGAGAGAAGATAAAAATATATTTTCTTTTGATATATATTCTCTCCATGAATTAATTAATAATTCAATAAAAAATAAAAGTAAACCTCAAAATCCATATACAAGAAACGAATTAACAAAAGATAAACAAACTCTTATTTTAAAATTAATGAAATTAAATAATTTATTTGGAGTTAAATTTTCAGAAAACAAAATAAATACTAACATTCAACCATTAACTCAAGAAATAATTAATTCAAGAATAACAGATATTTGTCTTAGAATTGATTCTTTAGGTAATTATACAGATGTAGACTGGTTTAAAACGTTAGGTAGAAGGCAAATAATTAAATTTGTTAATGTATTACATGATATATGGAATTATAGAGCACAAATTCCAGAAAATGTTAAAAGAGAAATATCAGCACCAGTAGGAAGACCATTTGCATTTGTAAATAGTAATTATCATTATTTATGTAATGCAGATATATTGTCTGTTAAAATGATATTTATCAAAATTATTGAAAATTTTATAAATAAAGGAATAAATGACTCTAGTTCATCATTAGGTGCAATGTATGTTCTATCTGCTTTAACTTTAGTAAATGGAGATGCGGCAAATGCAATGCCTTGGTTATTTCAATCCGTTGCTTTGTAATATATTTTATTACCATTTAACGTAATAAAATATATATATGCGTTAAAAGACTTAAAAAATACTCTTTATAACATGTATAATGGTAAAGAAAACCGTAACTAAAACTGTCGTTGCTGAAAGCGCTCCTAAAACCCCTGCTAAACCTAAAGCTGTGAAAAAAGCTAAAACTACTGTTGTTGAAGAAGTAACTGTAGCTCCTCCTGTTGTAGAATCTGTTTCAGAAACAGTAGCTCCTGAAGTATCTGAAGAACAATCACTTCTTAATGATTATACTAATCTTTCTCTTAAATGTCAACAAGCCGCTGCCATTCTTTCTAGCATGAAGAAAGAACTCCTTGCTCTTGAAAAGAAAACAAACCGTGTTCTTAGAACTATTAAGAAAACTAGTGGTAAAAGAAAATCTAAATCTGGAAATAAACAACCAAGTGGTTTCACCAAAGCTACACCAATTTCTCAAGAATTAGCCAAATTCCTTGGTAAAACTCCTGATACTGAAATGGCCCGTACCGATGTAACTAAAGAAATCAATGCTTACATTCGCGCCCATAGTTTACAAGACCCTAGCAATGGACGTAAAATCAACCCTGATAAAGCATTATCCACACTTTTGAGAATCAAAGCCGGTGATGAATTAACTTATTTCAACTTACAACGTTTTATGTCACCTCACTTTCCTAAGAGTGGTGCAGCCGCAGCCGCAGCAGCAGCAGCTTCTAGTGCATAAATAATTTAATTTTATAATTCATGTAAATCTCTTTTTATTTATATGAATTAATTTATATTTCACATATGGTCATTCGCAAACTATAATTAGTAAAATAATTATCTTCTTTTATACCTTTTAAATATATTAACTCACCTTGTTTAAAAGCTTGAGTTGATTTCAAAGAAAATAAATTTTTTTTTAATATAGAGGTAAATATATTAATATTTTTCTCAGATGAATCGAAATTTATAAAGTTATTATTTGCAAGGCAGTATACTAAAAACGTATCAATATTTAATAAGCATACGGCCTTCAAAATATAATAATTAAAAATATTAGTTTTTTCTTTATACAATTTCTTTTTAATTAATGATGTTTTAGTCTTACTAATTAAATCATGATACTTTAAATCCATAAATTCAAGAATTTTAATTGATTGATATATACTGTGTATTTGTTCAAGAGCTAAAAAATAGATAAAATAATTATTAAATAAATTTTGATTTAGATTTTCACTTATACGAAAACAATTAAAACATATATACCATATAGTAGCCCAAGTCTCAGTGTAGGTTTCAAACATGTACATAGTAGAATCAATATTAATCATATTCAATAAATCATCTTTTATTTTTTTATTTTCAATAAAATTAAAATCAAGTCCAAAAGCATGAAATGTTTCATGAATAAATACTTTAAACCACTCTTCTTTTCTATATATAACAATCTCTCCATTTGGCTGACAAATATTAGAAAAAGCTGAATTTGCATTTATAACATCAATTATTTGACCTTTATTTATTGGTAATTGTTTTTTTAAATCTAAAAGATATATTTGAACTTTTAAAGTATTTGAACATTTTTTTGTTCCATATTTATTAACAATGTTTAACCAAATATAACATTGTTTAAAACAATTATATAAAAAATTCATATTTTCATGTAAATAATAAAATATTAACATTATTGATTTTCCATGTATATGAAAAATAAACTCCACTTTCTTTGTTAATTGTTTTATATATTTTTTGTATTCTTTTGGAAAATAATAACCTTCTACCAAAAAATCATTATTATCAACAATATTTACATTATATTTTTTAGATTTTACTAGTTCTTTATATTTCAACTTTGATTCAATAATATCTTGATAAAAAATAGTTAAATATTTTTTATTTACATGTGTATTTATGATTTTTTTACTTAAATTATTATTTAAAAATGTAATATATTTATTATAATCATTCATATAGTAAATATATATTATAATTCTTTTCTTAATTTCATAATCTCATCCATTACTCTAGGCTTGCTGGCTCTCTTATATTCCATAATTTTTGCATCATGTGTATTTTTTAAAAGTATTCTGAAATCACGATTTTCAATAAATTTTTTTCGCAAAGCAATTTCTAATAATTCGTTTTTCTTTTTATTATACTCAATATCAATCTTATATTTTTTGTCGCGTAATAAACTATTTTCTGTTCCCATTAATATAGCTTTTTCTGGACTTTTCGATAACGCACTTTTTGATTCAATAGAGAATTGTTTATATAATTCAGGATAATTTACGAATTTATTGGCCTGCAAATAATGTTCAATAGTTAAATAACTATCTCCATCTATTTCAATTTCAACTGGCCACATATGTGATAATTTTCGTCGCCAATTCTCAATTTTATTTAATTCACTATATTTTCCAACTTCACTTTCTTCTATGGATTCACCTACACCTTTTCCTGGTATTTTGTCACTTGACTTATTGTAAATTTGAAAAACTGTTTTTGAACTATAAATGTTATCTAAATCAATATCATACTTATCTCTTTTTTTCACTTTTTTATTTTTTTTCATTTTTGCAAATTCAGGTATAATATTAAATGGACCACTATTTCCCTCTAAGCATTTATACACAATCAGATTTTTTAAATCATAAGGAATTTCGTCAAAATTAAATATACCTTTTCTTCCATATCTAATTAATTGATAATGATATCCATTATAGTCCATTATTATATAAAAATCAGGATTAAATTCTCCTTTTTTTTCTAGTACTTCATCATTTAATTGATTACAATGGATTACATTATCTTTATCACCTTGTTCAAATGCATCACTAGACATTAATATACATTTTATGTTTAAAATTCTTTCTACAGTAGATATTACCCAACTATCAGCCCAAAATTTACTACTCAATATCAGTTTTTTAAAATCTTCTAATGAGGATACTTCAGACATAAAAATAAATTCTTGAAGTAAATCTTCTGATATTTTTATTTCGTCCTTTATTTTATCATGTTCTTTTTTAATCTTATCCATATTATTCATTTTTTTAATTTTTTCTTTTCTATCACTTATTTTTATACTTTCATTTTCTAATATTTTAAACTCTTTATTTAAAGCTTTTAATTTTTTTTTATCCTTAGCAATAGTATCTAGATACATATCATATTGTTCTTTATAATTTAAATATAAATTACTATCAGCTTCTTTTGCTAATAAATTTCGTATAGTAGAAATCGATATATCAATTCCAGAATAAACAAATGCGTCTCTTATAACACAAAAAAAACAATCCCCATTACCTTCATTGTCTACAATATCATAATTTGCATTTTTCATAAATTCTTGAATCCAGTTATGTATATCGGTATCACTAGTAAAATTTTCTCTTAGTTTATCTGCAAAATCTTTATTTTCTTGTCCGATTGATATACGATTAAAATTTTTAATTTTTTTTCCATAATTTAATGCAATAATATTGTCATTAATTTCATCAAATTCATCGCTTTCATAATTTATTGAAAACATGTTTAATGAATTTTCATCTATTTTTGTAAACCATAAAATATTTCCATAATTTTCAATATCTTCAGATACTTTAAATACCTCGTAATCTTTTAACGTAATTTCAAATATACCTATTTTTTTATCAACATTATCTTCTTTATCTAGTAAATAAATATTAAAAAATAAAATATTCTCTTCTTCATAATCATCATTCATTTTACCTAAAATAATACTAACTCTTAAATGAAATTTAACTATATTTACTTCATAAACATTTGCCTCTTCATCTAAATCTATATCATTTCTGTTGATATCATTATTTTCTTCATAAACAACTTTATTGCTGATTTTTGACTTTACCATAATATATATTTTTATTTATTTATCTAAATCTTTTATTTTATCATTTATATCCATATATTTGAATATTGATTTACTTGGTAAACTTTTAAAATCTTTCATTTTTCTTGACTTCATTTTTTGAATATAATCTTTTAATTCAATCCAATAGTCAGTTTTAATTAATTTATCTAACGAATTTATAATAATTAATGATAAATTTTCAGTCATTTCTAATACTTTTCCTTGTTTTCCAATTTCATTTATATCAACATCAATTTCTTGATGCATATTATTTATAATATTTACTATTTTATCACATTCTATAGTATCAAAATTATATAAATTTGAAATGAACAAACTTAATGCACGTCTATCCTCATTTACTTTATTATTTTTACAAAATAATTCATAATTTTCATCTGCAGAAACAACAACAATATTGTTAAATAATTCCAAATGTTTTTCTAGATTATCGTCTAAAATCGTTTTAAATATATTATATTCTGATATTAACTCATTATACATGCGTGCATATACTTTTGAATAAAATTTGTTACTACTAGCAATTGTAAAAATATAATTACTAATTTGTGTTAATTTTTCTTTACTTTCTTCCACTATACTTTCATCTTCATTGGTAGTATTATCTACTAATTCTTTAATTACTTTATTTATCTCACCAAATAATACATCATATGTTTTATCTGTTAATTTATTTAATGATGATGTAACTGTAACAATATTTATTTCTTTTTTCTCTATAATTGCAGGTCGTTCTTTAAAATTAAATTCAGCTTTTAGACTTTCATCAATTTCTTTATTATTTCTTTTCTTTTCTCTTTTTACAAATATAGGAGTTTTTACATAATCCGATGCACCTACTATTTCACTAATATTATTTATTACTTCTAATGAATCATATGATAATTCAAAAATAAATCCATTATCGCGAATATTATTAAACTCATCTAATTTATAGACTAGTGTTGACATTACTAATGATAGTATAAACAAAAATTTTTTATATCAATTTTTTTTATATTATAATTGGTTTATATTTTACAAAAAGAATATTTCTATTTTACATGGAATTTATATTTAAAAATCAAAATAATACAATTCTTAATGATTACAAATTGGAAAACATAAACAAATTTTTTAAATTACCAATTATGTATCTTGATAATAAACTAGAACTAAAAGAAAATATAAATGAAGATTTAGAACTATATTCAAACAGTCAAGATGAATCTAAGCTATATGAAATAACATTTAACCCCGTAAATCCTTATTCTAAAATATTAATAAAAGAATGGGCAAAATACTACACATATGATGTAGAATATTTAAAGGAAAGTCAAATTTTACTTGACAAAATTAATAAGCATAGTAGTGCAAATAATTTAGAAATAGTAAATTCAAAAAGTAATTTACAATGTTGGAATGATGTAAAACAAGAAACAAGTTTTAAGGAAAGATATCAATATATCGACTGGAAATATTTTAAAAATTTTAATGAATCCTCTTATTTTTTACAGATTTTAAGTATATATAATATGTCATCGCCTATTTTTTCATTAGTAATACCTATATTGATGCTAATATTACCATTTTTCATATTAAAAATACAAGGAATAAGAATTACTTTATCCAAATATTATGATGTATTGAAAATGGTATTTAGTAATCATTCACTCGGAAAAATATTTACAAATTTTTCGGATATATCATGGTCACAGCGATTTTATATATTATTATCTATTGGATTATATCTATTTCAAATATATCAAAATGTATTAACATGTATTCGATTTCATAATAATCTTAAATTGATTCATGGTTATTTTCATGAAATTAAAAATTATATTGATTTTACTCTAGAGAGATATGATTTATTTTTATCTATGACAAATGAACTAAAATCATACAACGAATTTAACAGTCATTTAATTTCCAATAGAGATGTATTGAAAGACTTTAGAGAGAATTTACATATAATTGGTAAATATGACTATAACTCATATTTTAAAGTTGGATATTTAATGAAATGGTTTTATAAATTCTACTATAAAAATGACATAAATAATTGTTTTATGTATTCATTTGGATTTAATGGATATATGGATAATTTATATGGAGTATGTAAAAATATAAAGGAAAATAAAATTAATTTCTGTAATTACAATACTAAAAATAAAGTATCATTTAAGTCTGCATACTATGCTCCACTCGTAGATAAATCCCCAGTTAAAAACACATATTCTGTTAATAAAAATATAAGTATAACTGGTCCAAATGCATCAGGTAAAACAACTCTCTTGAAAACAACATTATTTAACATTATTTTAAGTCAACAAATTGGATGTGGATTTTATAAATCAGCAAATATAATGCCATATCATTATTTGCATTGTTATTTAAATATACCTGATACTTCTGGTAGAGATAGTTTATTTCAAGCTGAAGCACGTAGATGTAAAGAAATTATTGAATCTATTGAGAATTCAGATAGTAAAAATAGACATTTTTGTATATTTGATGAATTATACTCTGGTACAAATCCATATGAAGCGGTTGCTAGTGCCTTTGCATTTATAAAATATTTAAAACAAAAAAATATAAATTTCATTTTAACTACACATTATATAAATTTATGTGAATCAGTTGAAAGAAATAAACTTTGTAATAATTATAAAATGGATATTGATATTTTAGAAAATAGTGAATTTAAATACTCTTATAAACTATCACAAGGTATTTCCAATATTAAAGGTGGTGTTAAAGTATTAAGAGAATTAGATTATCCTGAAAATATAATAGAAGATGCAAAAGTATATTTAGATAATAATTAAATTTTTACGTATAAATAAATTACTTATAATATTCACATGTTTTAAATGGAACCTTTAACTTTATTTGGATTAGGAACAAATATAATGTTTTCTTTAGGAATTGTATTTGCTATTGTTTTTATAATATTTTATATGAGACAACGTTTTAGTGAATATAATCATAAATTAAATTCAATGTTTCAATTAATATCAGCTATGGCAGATGAATTAAATTTATTAAAAAATTCTGATAACTCACAAAAACCATTTGTTGAAAAAGAAAATGAACTCTTAAATAGTAAAAATATACAAGATACAAATAATGAATTATTAAAACTAGTAGTCTCTGATGAAGAATATAGTGATGATTCAGATGATAGTGATTCAGATGACGATTCTGAAGAAAATACTGATACAGTTGAATATAATAATGTAGTTTTAGAGGGAACAAATAATACATTAGTTATTAATGATGATTTAGAACAAGTTGTTGTTGAAGAAGTTACCAATGATATTAAAAATGCTGTAGTAAATGATAAAGACAATATTAAGCTTATTGAGATATCATCAGGTAATGTAGAAGAAAATTTAAATAATGAAGAGTTAGATATAAATAAACTTACTGTAAAACAATTAAGAGATTTAGTTACTAAAAAAGGATTATCATTTGAACAATCAGCAAAAAAGAAAGATTTAATTAAATTATTAGAAGAAAACAATAATTAAATTTTGTATGTATAATGTATATGTCTTGGGGAACATGTTATTCAGGATCTAATAATATTCATTTTGATTTTCCACCAATTATGAATGATGGACGTAATTATGCTACTTATGTACCAGAGGCTGTTGTAAATAATGAAATAATTAAGTCAAATAACATTCAAACAAATGCACAATACCGATTTTTTCTAACAAATAATGCAAATAATATTATTTATCAAAATCAAGTTGAGTCATGTGACCAATGTGGCAATTGTTTAAAACAAGTAGAAGGTAAAATGCAAAGTAATAATACTCCTTTTTTATATAGCTCTCCATTTGATAAATCACAACCTTTTGGTTATGAAACAAGTGATTTAAAGAATGTTTATTTAACTAGAGAGCAATTACAATCTAGAAAAGTTGCACCAGTTGTAAATTATCAACAAGAAAAAAAATAAATTAATTTTAATTAATAACATATAAATACTAATTAAAATTAATATAAAATGGAACCATGTATTACTATTCAGAATTTAAAATTTAAATACAATGAAAATATTATATTTGAAAACTTATCATTAGAATTATTTTTTAATAAATGTTATGTTTTATCAGGATTAAATGGTTGTGGTAAATCTACAATTTTAAAAATTCTTGCAGGAAGAACATTATCAGAATTTGATAAAATACGTGTTTTAAATAAAGACCCATTTAGAGATACTTCGTTAAATAATGATATTACATTTATTAACAATGACTGGGGAATGAAGAATGATGCATTTTCTGGCCCAAGTCCATTACAATCGAGTATGAAAGTAAAAGAAATGATGGTAAAAATAAAATTAGATTATCCAGAACGCAATAAAGAATTATTGTCTGTATTAAAAATTAATGAAGAATGGAGATTAAATGCAGTAAGCGATGGACAACGAAAGAGAATTCAATTATATTTAAATTTAATTAAACCATTCAAAATTTGTTTATTAGATGAAATTACAGTTAATTTAGATTTACTAGTAAAAGATAGATTAATGAATTATTTAAAAAAAGAAAGTATAACGAGAGATTGTTGTATATTATATGTAACACATATTTTTGATGGATTAAATGAATGGTGTACTGACTTAATTTACTTGAAAAAAACGAAAGAAATATCTGTTATTTCTAAAAAAAATGTACCAGATATTTATTCTTATCTATTAGAATTTTTTAAAGACGAAGAAAATGAAGAACAAGAAAAAGAAGAATTAAATATTGACTACAATCCACGAAATGCAGGTGGTTATTCTAACGGAGTATTGATTAATTACCAAATTTAATTATTTTTACAAGTTATAACTTATTAAAAAAAATTGATTTTAAGTTTTCTTTAAATAAATATTATAAAAGTTAAAATCAAGTATGTACGATATTCCTAACGAGTTAATTATTAATTTATATGAAATTAATCCATTTATAATTCCTGTAAATAAAGAAACACGAATTTATTTACAAAATAAAAGAAATAATGCTGCATCTTTAATTCAAAAATGGTACAGAAGAAATAAAATTGGACCAAATATGCCAATATTATTTATGGATGAGATAGCAACATTTTCAAAATGGTATATTATAAGATTATATATGAAATTTTATCCAAAAGAAGATTTATTGGAATGGCCGATGCATTGCACCAGAAAAGTAAAACAAACAAGAAAATATGATAATGAATTATTACTCAGTATAAATAAAGCATACCAAGTATTTGAATTCATGAAAAAACAAACAAAAAGAAATATCATTTCTACCGGATTTTAGTGGTTGAATTATTATTCATTTTAGATTTAATATATTCTCTAAGAGCAGTAATATTTAGTCCTTTATTTTGATTTTCACTAGGTAAAGTAGGATTACAAAATAACTTATTTTTAGAAATCTTATTTGATAATGAATATTTTACATAATAAATTTGAAAACTATAAGAATTATAAAAATACATAATTAGTAATAGTATACTATACATCTATATAGTATAGTACATTTTTTTTAATTATTTTTTTAGTTATAAATAAATATATAATAATAAAGTATGGTTGAATTTAAAAATACAGATATATATTTTTTGCATAAACAATTTAATAAAAATAAACATGAATTCTCTAGTAATATTGCACCAAAAAATGCAAACTGGATAAGAAGAAAGATAACTATTTATGATTACTTAATTGTAAGTAATAATAATTTTAATGAAATTTTGGAAGACTTATATGACAAGAATATAAAAATTATAATTTTAGAAGAAAATAACAAAAATAATAATTTAATTTTTAAAGAAAATATTTCAGTTAGATATAATAAAACTTTACAATCAATAGAAAAATATATACACAATATGGAATTTTATAATGTATTTGATAATAATAATATAAATTATTTTTGTAAAAATATAATTTTAATGAATAATGTAATTCAAGATAATGTTATACTTAACAATAAAATTATAGAAAACAAAATCTATACCTCTGGTTATGATGGAAAAAAAGATGATAATAAAGAATCTCCTTATGCTATTCTTTTACCAGCAAAACAAGAGCAAGAAACTACTGAAGAAACTACTCAAGAAACTACTCAAGAAACTACTCAAGAAACTACACAAGAAACTACTCAAGAAACTACACAAGAAACTAATGAAGAACCATTAACAAAGAAAGTATTTGTTTATCTTAATACGTTAAATTATTTTTATCCATTTTTTAAATTAAAATATGAAAATGGAGATATTTTTTATAAATTTGATTTAGGATATAATTACATTTTTGAATATAAAAGTGAAACAAATATAAATAATCCATTTAATATAGGTACATCATACAAAAAAAATAACTCAAATATAATTTTTACCAGTACAGATAACAATATATTTATTGATAATAAAGGAGTTAGCTCTATTTATAAAAAAGGAGATCAGATAAAATTTTATTTACCTAAGAATTTTAATGGAACTTTAAAATATTATAATTATAAATTAAATTATTCAACAACATCATTTATAAGAAAAATAAATGATAAGCCTATTAAATTAAACATGATTATGTCATTTAATAAATATAAAAATAAATTATAAATATATATTATTATGAAAATAGGTATTGCTATTTCAAGTAATAGTATGATAAATCAAAAATATTCATCTAAAAATAAATTTATCAATAGTAGTATATCTGTTTCTAATAGACAAAATCCAGCTATATCTTCAATTATTAAAACTAGAGTGCTTGAAGAATGTTGTAATAAACAACAAAAAATAGATGATAAAAATATTATTCCAGAAAATAAAGATGAAATTGTAAATAATGAAAATATTATTTCTGATAATGAGAATAAATCACAATCTGCTGAAAATAATTCTAATAAAAAATATGATCTCCCATATGTAATCCAAGTAATGATTGATAATAATGCTACTTTCGAAAATACCTTTTTATATGAGAACTATTTTATAAATAAACTTAATTTTTTACGACCAAATATAATTAATATACAAAATAATTTAATTACATTTAACAATGTTTATGTAGATGGAATAAAATATGGTGTTACCAAATTTAGATACAAGATTATTAATATTAATGAAAGTGAACCAATTGGATTTATTAGTGAAAATGATGAAGATATTAATGATATAATTCAAGTTTTAGGTGGCAAATTTATAAAAAATATTATAATTAATGGTTCAAAAGTAAGTAGTTTATATGCAGGAAATTTTACATTTGTTGTTAAAAAAGAATTTAACTTTTTGAGCATAGTTACAAATTCTATTAATAATCCATATTTTGAAAATGGAAAAAATATATTTCAATATGTAGATAAATATAAAAATGACAATATAAATACTGATTTACTTATACCATCAACTGATTTATCAAGTTTAATAAAGGCAAACAGAGATTATAATAATAAAGATTATTTAAGGTATACTGAATGCTTAGATGAAGAAAGTGATATTAATATAATAAATATTATTAATTGCAATAATATAATTAAAAAGAGAAATGAAATAATATTACATTTAAAAAGTCAATTAGAATTAACATATGAATTTTTAAAAGATGTAACTGTAAATAACATAGAAAATTATAAATCTCAATTAGAAACAATCGATTTTAATAAATTATTTTTTTATTGTTTTAACAGTATTAAAAAATATTCTATCTTTAAACAATACGGGTTAACTTCTTTTATAAATGATGGTGATATAGATTCTATTTATTACCTTAATATTCCTAAAAATTATCCATTAATGTTATATAATATTAGTGATGAAGTAAAACATTTAATTGAAATTAAATTAGAAGATATTGATGATGGTGAATCAGGTAAAATAATTCATAATATTGATGATACTGAATATACATTTTTATATGGTAGAGTTACTATTACTGTAAAAGGGAATTTTGGAACTGCTAGTATGTGTAGTTTTAATCAAGATTTAAAGAAATTAGATTATATGGGATTATATAATAAATTTATATATACTGAAAAATGTAATATAATTTTTGATAAAAATATAGATGATAAATCGGATGATAGTATTGATGATGATGTACAAGATGAAGAAATGAATAAAACAGAGGTTATAAATACAGTTGAATTTGAGTTTACAAATATTAGTTATGATACTATAACAGAGGATACAAAAAATAAAATTCAAATTACATTAACTGATCTGTTTAATGAGAATAAAGACTTATATAATGTTAATAATGTGACTATAGAATTTAAATCAATGAAAAGTGTCATTACATTTACTAAAATACCAGTATTTTTTAAAATTATTATAAAATGTAATTCATATCTAGATTTTGCATCAGAATTAACTACATTAAGATTAAACTACGGTAATATAATTATTGGAATAATAAATGATAATCAAAATGAAAATTATGAGAATATATTTTTTTCGTCTAATAGATTTAAATATGTAGAACCGACTTCTAATTCTAATAAGCTACCGCAATTGTTAACTAATGCACCTGAATCTGAAGCTGAACCTCAATCTGAGCCCGAGCCCGAACCCGAACCCGAATCTGAACCACAACCTGAACCTGAACCACAACCTGAACCTGAACCACAACCTGAACCTGAACCACAACCAGTTATAACGTATACTAAATCTGATGAATATATTAAATTATATTTTTATGATATAAATAATAATAAATATTATATTGGTAACTATGATTATAATAAAAATATTTTTCCATTATCTCTAGATAGTAATAATGCGATGATTTTTCAAATAAATTATTTTAATTCATCAACCGAAAAAATAAAAAACATAATATTTTTAACAACAATTGGTGAAAATATCTCAAATAAAAATATTATTAGATTTTTTGGTACAACTATATTAGATAAAAAAGAAATATGGATGAATAATAATGTTTATGAACTACAAGGAGCTCCTGCAAATCCTAATTATGAATTATTTACAAAAGAAAACAAAATTAGAAATAACGAAAAATTTACATATTATTTTTTTAAAATAAATGATTCTAATGATTCAATTCATATTTTTGCTGAATATAGCGAATATAAAATAAATAAGCAAAAAGATTATATTGTTCTCAATGATAAGAATGATGAAGAAATAACATTTAATGAAAGTAATTATTTAGCTACTGTTTCAAATTTATTATGGCAACTTAAAAAAAATAATAATTGTAATATATAGATGACAAAAAAAGCATTGTTGATTGGTATTAATTATTATGCTACCCCTGAAAATTTATTGAATGGTTGCATAAACGATGTAATTAATGTAAGAAATATGTTAATAGATGCATATGATTATGATATAAAAAATATTACTGTATTAAGAGACGATTTATATCCTTCAGATTCTTTGTATCCTTCATCAGATAATATAATAAGAGAACTAGAAAATATAATAGTTAATTCAGAATCAAATGATGAAATATGGATTCATTATAGTGGACATGGATTACAAAGCCCATCAAGTTCTTACTTAAATGAAACAGATAAAAAAGATGAACTAATTATTACTGTTAATATAAATGGTAATTATGCTTCCTTAGGTGCTATAACTGACAATGAAATACATAATATATTAAAAAAAAATAATAATGAGGCAAAAATTTTTATTATGTTCGATTGTTGTAATAGTGGTACATTGGCTGATTTAAGATACACATATAGGTTTGAAGAAATAACTAAAAAAACAATAAATGAAAATATTAAATTTATAGTTAAAGAAAAAAATATATTACCAAAACAAATAACTGATGCAAGTACATTAAATAAAACAAGTAATGAATCAGATAAATATACTGTAAAAAAATATACTGAAAATGAAAACTGTAGTTTAAAAAATATTTATATGATATCTGGTTCAAAAGATGAACAAAATGCATATGATTATTTTGATTCTAATAATAAAATATCAATGGGAGCTTTAACAGCATCTTTCCTAACTCAGCTAAGAAAAGCTAAGCATAATATTTATTTATCAGATTTACATAAAATTATTTGTCAAGATTTAATTAATAAATCATTTATTGACCAGACACCTTCTTATTCAACATCTGAAGAAAATGAAAAGAGTGATTATCTTTTTGACAAAAATGCAAAATCAGTTAGTAATAATAAAAAAATATCAAGCAAACATACATTTTATTTTAATTATTAATTAAATTTGATTATTCTATTAAGAGTTTCATATCTGTAAATTCCACTATTTGATATTATTAACGGAGCAATGTACTTATATTTTTCATTAATTTTATAACATATATTATTAATATATTCCAAATTACAATAAGCTAATTTTAATTTATTGTATTTGCATAATAATAATTTTCCTCTATTGTATGTAATCTCTTTTATTTGTTCATTATATTTTTTATAATAAACTAATATATATTTTTGAATTAACGATGTATTATGTCTTTTTATAAAATTATTTACTTGGTATTCTATTCTGAATATATCTTTTATTTCATTATTAATATTATAAATATTAAAGCTATAATAATATTGATAAATTATATTTTGAATTTCATATGGTAATTCATTTATTTTTTTAATAATATATTTCATACTATATTAGTAATAAAAGTATTAATTTAATATCTATATCAATTAGGATGAAAATAATTAGTTTTGATGTAGGAATAATTAATTTAGCTTATTGCATTTTTGAAATAAAAGACAATAATTATACTATTATAGAATGGAATGTTATCAATCTTTGTAATGAGAATAAAAGAATTTGTAGATATAGTGATAACAAAATAACATGTACAAAAACTGCAAATTACTACAAAGATAATATGTACTATTGTAAAAAACATGCAAATAAAACTAATTTTATAATTCCATCAAAAGATATAAATATAAAAAAAATAAAAAAATTAAAAATAAAAGAACTACATGAATTCTGTGATAAAAATAAGATTGATTTACCTAAAAAATGTAACAAAGATAATATTATTTCTATTATAGATAAACATATAAATGATAATTATTTTAATATTGTTCAACCTGTAAAAGCAAGTAATATGGATTTAATTTGTGTTGGTAGAAATATTAATATAATGTTGGATAAATATATTTCCGAACATCTTTCTACAATAACACATGTTTTAATTGAAAATCAAGTAAGTCCTTTAGCAAGTAGAATGAAAACTATTCAAGGAATGTTAACACAATATTTCATAATAAAATCAATATCAATAATCGAATATATATCATCCGAAAACAAATTAAAACATGTTAATCATGAAAAAAAATTAAATTATAGTGAAAGGAAAAAATTAGCAATAGAAGAATGTCAAAAATATTTACATAATTATTCAAATAATTGGATAGAATTTTTCATAAACAATAAAAAAAAGGATGATTTATCAGATTGTTTTTTACAAGGTATTTGGTATATAAATAAATATATTGTTATTCGTAATACTTAAAATTATATCATCTATATTAATCATAAAATATGGAACCAGAAATTATTGATATTGGAAATTTAGATTCGGGAAGTAGTAATATAAAACTTAATTTATCATCAGATAATAATACATTAAAATCATCCAATTTTGGTCCTGGAATCGAATTATTAATGAATGAAAAAAAAAAAGATAGTTCTTCCTCTAATAAATCAGACGATAATATTCATCTTGATGATTTAGAGCATTTAGAAAATGAATTAAATGATATATCAAAATCTATAAATATTAATACTTCATCATCTGATATTAATTTAGATAAACAACAATCTGTAACATTCAGTACCGATAAAGATACAAATGTGCAAGAAATTAACCTTAATGATAATCCAATTAATATTACTCCTTCTATTGGTGAAAATACAGCTGATGTTGTAAATGAAACAAAAACATGGGATGGATTTGCACAATTTAAAGATATACCCATGGATCCAGATAATTCAGTTCAACAACAACCACAATTATCAAAGGAAGAGTTATTAAAAGAAAAATTTAAATATTTAAGAAAATTAGAACAATTAGAACGCAAAGGAGTTGAATTAACAAAAAAATACAATATGGACTCGCCTCTTAACGAAATGATGGGTGAATATGAAATGATAGTATCTGAGAAAGAAAAAGAAAATTCTGTTAAATTTCAAGGTAATATGCTATCTGCATTTATCAATGGTGTTGAATTCTTGAATAACCGTTATGATCCTTTTGATGTTCATTTAGATGGATGGGGAGAACAATTTAATGAAAATATTAATGATTATGATGAAATATTTGCCGAATTACATGAAAAATATAAATCAAAAGCTAAAATGGCTCCAGAGATTAAATTAATTTTTCAATTAGGCGCAAGTGCAATGATGGTACATATGACAAATACCATGTTTAAAAGCTCAATGCCTAATATGGACGATATTATGAGACAAAATCCTGATTTAATGCAACAATTCAGTCAAGCAGCAGTAAATACAATGGGTAAAACAAACCCAGGCTTTTCAGGTTTTATGAACAATGTAATGGGTGGACAACAAGAACCTCAATCAACTGTTCGCGTTGGACCTCCACCTGCACCGATGGCAACCCAAGGACCAAATTCCATTCCTCCTCCTAGAAGACCTGGATTTACAGAAACTAATTTTAACTCATCAATGTCATCACAGCCTTCTAATAGTAATGATGGAATTAATATTGAAGAAAATTATTCCAATGTAAATGAAGTTGAAAAATCAATGAGACGTCCTAATTCATCATCACAGTTATCTAGACCTGAAATGAAAGGCCCTGACGTTGGTGTAATGAAAGGACCAACAGATATTAGTGACATTTTATCTGGATTAAAAACCAAGCAACCAACTGTTCAATCAAATATGCAACCTAATTTTAAAAAGGTAACAGAAGCCAGTATTCCTACTGTTAATTTGGGGAGTAATGACACTATAAACATTAAAAAAGATGAAGATGCAACTAGTACGATTAGTATCCAAGAATTAAAGGAAATGCAACAAGAAGGTAACATGCCTAAGAGAAGCAAACGTAGACAAAAATCAGATAAGAGCACAATTAGTCTTGATATTTAAAAAATAATAATATACTATTTTTTATATTATTATTTACAATGATTATATTTTAAATAAATTTAAACTTTGAATTTTTTTTTGCATAATCATCAAATACGATACCAGCACCATTACAACAATAATGTGAAAATACTAATTTTTTTTTCGTATGATTGTTTATTATAAGATTTAAATAATTTATAAAATTTGGTACATTTGATAAAAAATAACTTGGAAATGGTATTTCATTGAAATGAAAAGAAATAGTAGTATTTAAATATTTAACTGAATTATAACTATAATAGTTAACTCTATTTTTTATAAGTTTATGAATTTCTACTTCATTTTCATAATTTTTCCAGTCTGTAAATTCAATAATATATCTTTTTAAATCATAAAATAATGGTATTTTTAGACTATCAATCCATTTTTCAATAATTTTATTATTTTCTATATCTATTGACAAAAATCTATTAGAATTATATATTAATATATCTGATAACATTATATATTCATATAACTAATTATTTTTAACTTGCTAATTATATAAATATATATTATATATATATAATATGCATAATTATTATATATTATTATTACTATACCCATGTCTATCAATACAACTAGGAAAATATAATTTTGAAAATCGTAAAATTATAAAATTCATAGGAAAAAAATTTATTAAATATTCAATTAAATTATCTATATTGGAAGTATATAGAGAAAAACGCTACAAAAAATAATTATTTATTATCTATTATTTTTTCTATTGTTACTTCTTTTGCAACATTTTTAATGATTTTATTTACATTTTTGTCTTCTACATCTTCCTCAGGACATCCCATTGAATTTTGAAGAATATTCATATACAAGTCATTTTTGCTTCCTCCATCCATATAGTCTGGATTCTCATCTACCCATTTTGGTATTTGTTTTATATTTGACCTTCTAATATATTTAATTGCCTTTTTCATCATTTCTTTGTCTTCATTATCTTTTGCCCATTCATTATTATCTTTGACATACAATACTTCTCGTTTTAAATCTGAACAATGAATAGGTCTTTTATGTAAATCTAATTCCAGTAAACCTTTTAAAATGATTTGTGTTAGACCATTTACATAACCTTTTTTACCCGTATTTTCTAAATCTTCTGTTTGTACTTGTAATGATTTTGCAAAATCCATAATACTTATTGCATCTTTACATTCTGTATTCAAGAAAACATTTAAATTAAATTTATTTGTTGTATTATTTGTTGTATTACCAATTTTTGGTATCATTTCTCCTATTTGTTTCTGTTGTTCATTTAATAATTTTTTTAATTCTGTATTTTCATTTATTATAGTCTCTAATAATCCTTTTGTTTCTGTATTAACAATCTGAGTCTCTTCTTTTTTATTTAAGAACTGACAATTTTTTTGATGTTTACATAATCCAGATAAATACTTATATACTCGTCCACATGGACATTTATGTATTTCAATAGTATCTGACACTATATTATCGTCAGGAACTTTTTGGTTCCGACTTTCATTCATCAAATGTTTACCTGTAGAGATATGACGGTCCCATTGGCTTTTTCGTGACGTACCGTAATCACAATATTTACAGAAAAATTTAAAATTATTTTCTGGTCTCAAATTTGGAACTTTTTTGTTATCCATTTGTTATCCTAAATGGATAATAAAAAAGTTCCAAAGTCCTTTTTTTAATAAATATATAATTTTTCGGTTGGTAAGGTAGCAAAAAAATCATTATTAAATTTAGACGGTTATAGTAAGAAACAGAGTTTCTTGTTTTTTTCATTCAAAACTTTTTTTAAAAAATCAAAAATGGACAAAAAAAAAATGTCCAAAATCGATTTTCAAAAAATAGTTTGGAAAAAAAAATAAAAAGGATTGTATAAAATTTTAAATTACATATATTTATTTTTTATAAATATAATTTATATGAGCAAACAATTAAGAAGTGGAAAATTTTTAAATAGTGTAAAATCACGTAATAAAGATACTATTCGATATTTAGATTCATTTGATAATATAAAATACATTTATCAGAGTGATTTTAAAGAAGGAACATATCGTATTATGAAACCAGGAAAATATAAATTATACGAAGATATTGTATTTAATCCAAATCCACATAATAATAGTAAACCTGCATCTTATCAGGAAAATAAATATCCAACAAAAGGTCCTTATGTTTTAGGTTTTTTTGCTATGATTACAATTGAATCTTCTGACGTTAAGTTAGATTTAAATGGTTATGAAATATCTGTTTCTGAAGAATTTAATCAAAATCAAAGGTTTGCTTCTTTAATTGAATTAGGAAATTCACCATTTAATACATCTCAAGGACCAGCTAATTTCGGAAAATTAAATCAAGCACCAAGTAATATCGAAATTTATAATGGTAGAATCGGTAAATCTCCACATCATGGTATACGTGGTAATAATAATGACAAATTAACATTAAAAAATTTAACGTTTAAAAATTTTGAAGTTGCAGCGATTTCTCTCCATGGTTCTACAAATGTTTTAATGGAAAATATTTTAATAGATGGCGTTAACGAACGAATTTTTTCTTTTTCTCAATATGCACAAAGCTTATTTATTTTACCAATTATAGAGAGAATTCATAAAAAGGATAAAAATTATATGTTTAATGGTAAAAGTGTCGAACAAGTTTATCGAAATTTAGTTCAAGAAATAAGCCAATATAAGAATTATATATTTAGAAATAAATCATATGATGGATTTTATAAAAACACTGAACAACTACCAGATGGTAATGTATACGGTATTTTATTACATACTAAAGGCGTTGCTGTAGGTGCTATGGTTGAGGAACGTGATGAAAATAGTGTCGGTAATGAAAATATTGTGTTGAGAAATATAAGAATTAGAAATATACGTTCAAATTCAGTGGAAATATTGAGTATTAAAAATTTAAAAGATGAAAAATCAAAAAAGTCTTATGTTGGAAAATTAATAACAGGTCCTGTTGGCGATGTTGTAAAAATGAATAAAATAATGAACGACCAAAGTAGATATAAAGGAGATTATTTAAGCGATGCTCAATTTTTAATTGCAAAGAGAAAATATGATTATCCAGATGAAAAATATGGAACAACTTCCATACCACAAGAACTAATAAAATGGGCTGAAAATAATGAAGACTTTAAATTAACTAGTAATACTGAATTTGTAAAAGGTAACGATTCAATGGGTCATGTTATGAAAGGAAATCACGGTATTTTAGTAAGTTGTGGTAAAAACATATTATTTAATAATGTAAAAATAGAAAATGTTGAAAATTACGGTAATAATGATTATAGATTTGACAATTCAAAATTTATGCATTTGGAAAAGGACGGAAAAATTTTAAAACAATTTTCAATTACGAGAAGTCCAGGAGGTATTGGACTGAATATGAGAAAAGATGAAAATAATAATTGCTGTGTTGTGAAAGGTTTAAAAGGAGATGTAAATAGTAGAAATAATATGAATAGTAAGATAAAATTAGAAGATAATCCAGCATTGGGAAAAATTTGTGTTGATGATATTATTATTGCTGCGGATAATATACCAGTGAAAGATTCTAGAGAGATTTCATTTAATACAAGAAATAAAAAGAGAGGAGATGAAGTATGGTTAACATTATTACGTGACTTAGATAAGGATAGTGCTAAAAATGATATGTTTAAATTATCATGTGGTGTTTGTTTGACTGGATGTGAGAATGTTTTTTCTAAAAATTTATCTATAAAAAATATTATTTCTAAATATGGAAACAGTCATAATATTTTAAAAAAGAATTTTAATGAAAATATAAATATTTAATTTTCAAAATCATAGTAATTTAAATTGTCATTCGTTTTATTAGAATCCATCGTTACAGAACATCCACCACCTTGAATACAAGAAACATCGAAATTATATATTTGGTGTTCTATACAAGAATTAATTATATTTTTTGTAATATTTTCATTTTTATTTTTATGTAAATGTATCGATAGTAATGAACGACATTTATTATTTATTTCTAATTTATGTGTAAGTTGTGTTATTATACTCATAAATATATTTACATCAACTGTTCCACATGTATCTGATAAGCATAATTCATCTATCGGAAGCTTAGCATAATCAGTTATTTCTCTTATTATATCTTGTGTTGGAATGACACCTTTTATTGGGCATTCATTAATGCATGAAACATAGAGTTTACTTTTTCCTGGTGTTTTATTTATCATTTGTTTTATTTGTTCTTTTGTATCTTGTAAATTCATTTTAGTATTTTTTATTTGAAATTCTTCTGATACAGAAGTAATGAAAGACATATTTTCTATTTTATTATGTAAAGCAATATTATGCATTTTATTATTAGGAATCAATAAATAGGGCTCAACAAATGGATATTTTTTTCTACAATAATGATATAATTCTATACTATCAACAAATTGTGGCAATATTTTTGGTGAAACAATGGATCCTAGTTCTACTTTTCTAGATGAAGTTTTTTTAACTATATTTTTTAATATATATTTTTTTTCGTCAAGTGATGGTGTTCTTTTCCATGTTTGTAAACTATCTCTTAAAGATACATCAAATAGATTTAATAGTTTTGGAATTGTTTTTTTAAAATTATTCATATACTATATTGTAAATAAAAGTTTATATATTATCTATTAAATAATATATAAAATTATTAAACTGATTTATATGACAATATTTTAAATGAACTTAAAACGAAAACAATACTTTATATTATGCAGTCGTTGCCCATTGAAGTTGAAAATAAAATTTGGTCTTATTATTATAGTGATTTATATAATGATGTTTTAAATGAACTCAAAGTGAAAATAAGCAACTTTAAATTATTTAATTTTGATGTAAATGAATTATTACAAAAAATTTCATCTAGTTCACATTATTTATCAATTGAAAAATCAAATTTATCTTTTTTAAATAATCAGCTTATTAAAATGTTAAATGATAGAACATATTATTTGCTGTTCCATAATAATAACTACTTTAGTTATGTACATCAGATATATTATCGATGGGCAAATTCATATAGTGATATTCCTGAAAGCTGTAAATATCTTGGTGTTTATATTAATAAAAAGGGTAATTTTAATAAAAAAATATTAGGAAGATTTAAAGTAATTGCATCTGGTGAAGGATTAATTATGGCAAAAATGAGAAATTTAAAAGATTTAATTAATAGTGGAATTTAATTTTATTATTTGACTGGTTTTATATTTTGTTGCATAGGTTGTTGCATAGGTTGTTGCATAGGTTGTTGCATAGGTTGTTGCATAGGTTGTTGCATTGGTTGTTGCATAATTATAGCTTTATCTTCTGGTTCTCTTTTATTAAAACGATTTTCTAAATTATTTATAAAATTATTTTCACCTGCTATATTTGTATTCTTAAAATTGAATTTATCTCTTACAGTTTTTACATAATCATGGTCCTTATAATGTAATATTAGTCTTTCTTCTAACCAATGTTCATATCGCATTCCTCTAAATCTCGCGGCTCCTAATATCCAGTCAAAAAAACCTCCTTTTTGATTTTTTTTAAGTGTTTTTGGTTTTTTTATTTTCCTATTTTTTTTTCTAGATTGTTTATTTCTCATATATATATATTAATTATTTTTATTTTTTAACACTGAATAGCCATATAATTAAAGATATTGTAACAATACTGGTTATAGGTGCACTAATATGTAATATATTCTTAGCTATAATAGCTTTGTGAGTATCAAATATAGCTCCTTGCCATTGCCATATATTGTGTGCTAAAAGTGGAATTAAATTACTAATAGTAATTAATATAACTACAAATAAAGCCTTATTAGTTGCTCTTGCTGCACCAAGCTGTTGTCTTAATGCTGGAATTCGTAATAATACACCAATAGATGTTAATATTAAAAATATAGCTAGTATAGGATCTGTCGCTTTTCCTTTTAATAATTGATTTTGTGTTAATTGTGGAATAAATGCACCAAGCATTATACCAATACTTAAAACAGTTAAAAATCCAGTAACTTTTTGTTCTTTTGGTAAATAATAATATAATATTAATCCAATAATTATGCTAACCGATAGACTAGCTGTTGCGATTTGAAAGAGTAATTCGAGATTAGTTTTCATTTATATAAATATATATATATAAAAATTATAAATATAAAATTGCCACGTCAGAATTTTGCGCCACGTCAGAATTTTGCGCCACGTCAGAATTTTTTGAGATTGATTACAATCTTATAATATTTAGCAAAAATTAATTAAAAAAAAATCTTTTTATATAATTATAATGCCCGTCAGCATTCCAGCATATTTAGCGCTAAGATTTGTGCGTAATGAAAATTTACGTACTAGAATAAAATTTTTACAAAATTCTTACAAACTTCAATTTACAGGATTAACTATGTTTTCTATAGCAAATTTGGATAAAGCTTCCATGGCTAAGCCAATTATATCAGTGCTAGCGTTATAGCATTTAGTTAATACGTTTATTATTAATATGATGAAAGTGAATAACTTTTAAAATATCATCTGGTAATAATAATTTATTTTCAATTAAATTATCAGCACATTCTTCAATAATTTTTTGTGATTCTAATACAGTTGTATGTGCTGTTTGATAGGCTGATTCTAATAATCTTTCAATATCACGGTCTATAAAATCTTTTGATGATTCGCTTCCATGTGCATATACTGTTTTACGTCCCATACCAAATCGTACAATCATATTTTCTGCTAGTTTATATGCTTGTTCAATATCTTTTGATGCACCACTTGTTATTGAAGTACCATAGAAAACTTCTTCGGCAATTCTACCAGATAATAATACCATTAAACGTGCTATTAATTTTTCTTTAGTATAAATACTACTATCAGTTTCTTCAGTTTCAAATATAGTATATCCTGGACTACTTGGTGACCAAAGATTCAAACATACTTTTACTAATTTTGAGTGATGTGCACTTAATAAACCAACAATAGCATGACCCATTTCATGTATGGCAATTCGTTTTATCATATCATCACTAAATGCATTTTCGGTAGGTTGATATCCTACGTAAATTCTTCCTAATATTGTTTCAATGTCTGCTTTATTCATTATTTCTCTATTATCACGTAATGCAAATAACATAGCCTCATTTAATAAATTCTCTATTTGTGCACCTGATAAACCATTTGTAATATCTACTAAATCATTTACTGTTACATTACGTGAATGAGGTTTTCCTTTAATATGAATATCTAATATTGCTTCGCGTGTTTTTGAATCTGGATTACCAATATAGATTTTTTTATCAATACGACCAGGACGTACTAAAGCATCATCCAATAAATCCATGCGATTTGTGGCACCAACAATAAAGACACCTGATGTATTTTTATATCCATCTAAGGCAACTAATAATTGATTTAATGTTTGGTCTCTCTCACCACTGCTACTACCATCATCGGATGAACGACTTCTACCAACAGCATCGATTTCGTCAATAAATATAACACATGGCAAGTTACTTTCTGCTAAATCAAATAATTCTCTAATACGGCTAGCACCAACACCAACATACTTCTCTTGAAATTGACTACCAGATACAGGAATAAATGATGAATTTACTTCTCCACTGAAAGCACGTGCTAATAATGTTTTACCATTACCAGGAGGACCTTCCAAAATAATACCTTTAGGTGTACGTACATTAAATTTTTGATATTTTTCAAAATTTTGTAACATATCTACACTTTGCATCATTTCATCTTTGACGTTTTCGTAACCACCAACATCTGCGAATGAATAAGGTGGATTTTTAATAATTTCAAAATTTTCACTACTTTCACTTTGTTGTTGTTCCATATGAGGTGGTCTTCTTACAAAAAAACGAACACCTAATGCATCTTGTAATTCTCTTCTAATAGCTTCGTCAACTTCTTCATCTGTTTCATTAATATTTAATTTAACAGGTTCTCCATGTTTATTTTGAAATGAATTTTGCATGGCATTTGGAAAATATTTTTTAAATTCATTGAATGGATGGTCATCACTTTTATTATTTTGTGTAATATCACCAATTTCTTCGCCTAAGTTATCATCGTTCATCGGTGGATAAGTAATATTTTTAAAAGCTTCTCTTGGATAACCAGGTCTTAAATGAGGACTAGTGCCATTATTGTCTGGAATAATAATCATAACACGCTTTGTTATATTTTTATTAAAATCGTCATTCATTGGATTATAAGAAGTATATACGGCATTTGTTTTAGTTAATAACTGTCGAGGATATATTATTCTAGGAAAATTTGTAATAAAACTATTACTTAATGTTAGCATACAACTTAGTACAAGAAATAATTGCATTTACAAAATATAAATACAATTATTTTTAAAATAATCCGAATTCATTTATGATAATTAATCGATATCAATTGTTTTTACAAGTCTTGCTATTTGTATTGGTGTCTTGTCGTCTTCAGGGTTCCATTCACTTAATCCATTTTTCTTTTTTTCAGTAGAAGTTCCAAATGACTTAATATACTGATGAATATTATTAAATATTAAATCGACATCATTTGCAATATCTATTTTACGTTGACTACATGTTAATTGAAAAGTATCTGAACTAGATAATTTTTCTCCTTTTGCTAAAATTAAATCAACATCTATTTGATAAATATTTGGATTATTTGTCTTGTAAACTTTTTGATCCCACAAAGATGAAAAAATAGTATATGGTTCTAAGCCTAAATAGATTTTGTTATTTTTCTCAAACATTGCATCAATAATAAATTGAATATTTTTATAAACATATTCAGGGTCTTTAGACGCCTCTTTTTTAATAGTCGTTCTTATTATATTGCTTTTTGAAAAGAAAAGTTGAAATCTATTTTGTCTTTGATAGTCATCAAAATATTTTTTCATTAAAGGATAATATTTCATAAAATATACAAATTTTTCACCAGGTGAATTTGCCAAAACCATCTTTTGATTAAAATCAATTCTTTTAAATCGGTCAATATTTGTTTTTAATTTAATAAATAGTTTTTTTGGTATTTTTTTTGGATTTGTATTTTTCTTTTGATTCTTAACTTGTAAAACATATTCTACCATAAATATTATGTATATTTTATTTATATTGATTTAACATGGCAAATTGGTTGTTTTGACATTGTATTCGTTTTTGTGTTTTCAATTTTTCAAGTGTTTGAATGGTTTTATTAATATCGTCTTCACTTATAAAATCATTATTATTTTGTAAAGATGAATTAATAGTTTTAAAGGTTTCTGGTAGTAAACAAAAATTACTATTTTCATTTAATGCAAAGTCAGCTAACAATGTAAATATTAATGTGACTATTAATGATAAATAAATATCACGGGTTCCCATCCATGCAATAGCAAATATTAATATTTGTCTTCCTAAAACCATTCTTAAATAGGATTCTTGTGTTTTGCTAAATTTTAATTCAATATAACGTGAACCAATATTTAGTATTATCATAACTATTCCTGCAAAAAATTTACTATTATTTAATGAATTAATATAATTATTTACATTTCCAAAAAATTTCTTCATGTATTAACACAACACTTTTTTATTTTTTCTTTTTTCCATTAAAATAATTTATAAACCCACTTTTTTTATTATTAAAATATTCTTTAATATCTTTATTCATATATCTACAATTACGCATGGTTTGATTATAAAATGTATTATAATAAGATGTAAAAGATTCAATATTATTTATTTTATGCGTATTCCAATATGACATATAGAATATAATAAATATTAAAAAACAAGCAAGCAATAATTTACCATTATGTTTCATATATATAAATAATAATATTATTATTTAATCATTTTGAGTTCCACTTTGTATTTTGTTGAGCTCAGGTACACATTTTAATTCTAGACCAATATCATAAAATTCACTTTTTTTTTCTTCACTTTTAAAAACTAATACATTTTTACGCAATGGATGTTTTTCAAAATAATATTCAATACATGTATCAAGATAATTTGATTCTGCAGTCAATGTATTTACAATATTTCTATAACTATCTTCAAAATCATTCTTCAATAATTCCATATTTAATATTGGATCTTCAATAAATTCTATTGACTTATTTTTTGCGATAGTATTCCATGAAGTATATCTTTTCATTATATTTTACTGTGATTTTTTTAATTATACATTTAATTCAAAATTAATAAATTAAAAATATATTATAATTATAATAATGAGTGATGATGTATTAGACAAAGATGATAAACCAGTTGATTCACAAGTGGCTTCACGTTATTTCTCTTGGGGATTTGGTGGTGTTCAACCGACCAGTACTGTTTCTAATTCTGCTAGTTCTACAACAAATGATTGGGCTGAAGGACAACAAGGTGTTTATTTTTTTAAACATGGTGGAGGTAGTAAATATGTATCCATATATAATGCAAATAAAGCAATGACACAAGGAGATTATACTCTAACACGAATGTGGAACGAATTTAGTATACATAACGATGATATATCATCAATAGTAGTATTTAATGGTGATAATGGAGAAGGATACGAAGTAATATTATATGAACATGATAATTTTCAAGGACATTTTGATAGTTTTAATTCAATTCATAGTAATATTCCTAATACAGCAATTCATCCAAATTATACACCTGACAAAGGTAATTGGAGGGATACCAATGGTGGTTCAATTGGTCGTAATACACCATATTATGGAATTCCATTGGTTGCTTTGAATGATAGAATTAGTAGTATCAAAGTAAGAGCAATTGAACCACCAATGCAAGTAGCTGTGGCAGCACCTGCACCTCCTGATAGTGCTAACGATATAATAGTTGAAGGTTCTATGCATTCAAATTTTTATACGAAAATTAATGGAATATATTATGATGTAAATAATCTCTTTTTGGATAATGCTACAAGAACATCAAGTGGTAATTTTAATACAGGAGGAGCATTTGATAATTCTGCTCCTAGAGAAACATTTAATCCTAATGCTGGTTATGGTGGTTCCAGTTTTTTTAATTGGGTAGTACCTTCTGGTGTAGCAGGTGGAGACGCAGCTAGTGGAACTAATAATTTCGTATCAAATGGTAGAGATATTGCTGGATTTCATGGCGCAAGATATCTTCAAGAAACAAATTATTCAGGTCGTGGTAATTATGGCTATCCGCAAGATGTCTTTTTCGATAGTGTTCAAGGTTATAATCTTTCTCGATGGATATTTACTCCACCTGGATGGTGTCAGACAGTGGTTGCTATTGCACTGGGTGGTGGGGGTGGTGGGGGAGGTGCGAGTTATGGAGATAATGATGGATGGGGTGGTGATGGTGGTGGTGCAGCTGGTATGGTAATTGCACAATATCATACAAATAAAATAACATCTATTAAGTATACAATAGGTGGGGGAGGTGGTGTTCAAGCTTGGGAAGATGGGTATGGTTCTCGAGGCGGACATAGTGTTGTATGGATTAATGATGTAGAAATTTGTCGGTCTTACGGTGGAGGTGGAGGGAATAATGGATGGGGAAATGCTGTCCGTAGAGGTCGCATGAAAGGAGGTGATGATGGGTGGAGAAATGATAGAGGGCAAAAAGCTGATAATGGAGGAGGGTATAGAGTATCAAACGGTGCAAAATTGATATATGGTACTAATGGAGTTAATGGTAATGGTGGTGCTGCATGTGATGATGATGATAATGAATTTGATGGTGATTGTAAAAATCGTAAGTCAGAGGGAGGAGGCTCAGTAGGAGGAATAATTGGATGGACTGGAAGTGCGGGTGGAGCTGGGGCTTGCTTTGGTGATGATGATAAATGGGATGGATATCCACCTCAAAATGGTAGTGCAGGGATTGTTAGAATTTATTATTCTGGATATTAATATTTATCAAAAGTTTGATTGTAAATTAAATGATATGCTAGTACATATCTCAAAGAATTATTTCGGTAACTATATGTTGATGTTTCACATTGTTTATGTGAGATATAAGATGGAAAAATAATTACTCTTCCACATTTTAATTCAACATGAAATACATCTGACTCATCAAAATCATTTGGTAAAAAACATGTTGTTGCATCATAATCAATATTCCAGTTATCATTTAAATAAATTAATATAGTTGGTGCTGTATTTAATTTATTTTTTTCATGCTTCGATTTACCATCTTTATGGTATAACCCAGTTCGTCCTAATAAATGCGTGTTTATATATAATCTATCAATGCAAATATATTCTTTATTTTTAATAGGTAACTTTGGTAGCAATTCATCAAAAAAGAAATTATTAAAATATTCATTATTTATACCATTTATTCTTGAAAAATACATAGTAAATGTTGGCCATCTTTTGTTTAAGTAATTATCATTCTTTAATTCATCAAGATAACTATTAATTCTCTTTGCATTAATAGACCCGTGTTTACAATATAATGCACTATTTTTGCAAAATTCATGAATTTCTTTTATTTTTTTTTCACATATTAAATTATCAAAAATTTTAATTTCATTTTTATCGTATTTACCTGCTTTAGTAAAATCTTCACTATTTTTATCATCTTTATTTTTTTTATTTGAGTTATTATTTAAATACCATAATGGAAAATTATTTTTTTTAAATTCGTTTAAATCATACTGAGTATCTAGGATATTTTTATTTTTTTGATATTTTTCAGGTTTCTCCATAAATTATATACATAAAGGTTTTTTAAATATAAATTAAATGATATTCTAAAACTTTCGAAAATACATTTTCTAATAATCCATAACCAGATATTTCACAGAATTTATGATTCAAATTTGGTGGAAACATAACTATTTTTCCTAGTTCATGTTCAATATGTATTGTATTTGTATAATTTTTTATATTGGGTAATAACAATAAACTACCATCATAATAACATTTCCAGTTATCATTTAAAAAAATATAAATAGATGGACCTATTTTTTCACTTGATCTATCATCTTTGTGTAGAAAATCTGAAAGTCCATGTAATCTTCCTGACATAAATATTCTGTCTATTGTAATTTTTTCTTTATTTTCAATATTTAAATTTGGTAACAATATTTCATAGAATAAATGTTTAAAATAAATATTGTGGTATAAATCTACACTGAATTTTTTTATTTCTTCATATTTGATATTTTCATATTGATAATATTGTAATTCATTTGTAGAGACTTTATAATTATATTTCCAAAGAGCGTTTTTAGAAAATTCAGAAATTATTTCTAATATTTTGCTTGGAATTATATTTTTACAAATTTGTATGTCTTCTTTTTTGAAATCTTTATTTTCTGAGTAGTAAGAATTCCAAAAATCTTGAATATGTGAATTATTTTCTATTCTTTGTAAATATTCGTTGTTTTCCTTGGTCCAGTCTTGATAATTCATTGGGTCATTTAATAATATGTTCATTAAATAATATAATTTAAACTATTTATATTATTTAAATCAAAAGAAAGATATTTCTAATAAATAAATAGGCTCTTTTTCTATTTCAATGTAAAACTGATAAAGAAAATTATTTGGTACCAGTATAGCTTTATTTAATTCTAAATCAATTATTTTATTTTTATTGTGAAAGATAATTTTTCCCTTTGAATTGTTAATGACGATAAGAAGAGTATATTTACTATCTGTGTTTTTATAAATTTCTTTATTTTGAATTACTGGTGAAAAGTAAGTTAACGGATACGATTTTTTAATTAATGTAATTTTGTAAGTTAATACATTGTATGTATTTATATTGTATTTATTTAATGTTTCAATTATTTTATTTTTTTTCTCATTTTGTAACATAGAATTAACATAATTCAATGTCAAAAGATTAACAATAGAATCAATTGAATATTTTTCATAGTTATTATTTTCTTCTAACACTTTTATTTTATCCTTTTGAATTAATGTTTCTTTATTTTCTAATATATTAAATTCATTATAAATATAATCACATTTTTCTGTTGAATTTAAAAAATTAGAAAATTCGTAGATATGTAAGTTATCATAACTATTATTTTCAAAGTAATAATTATCATTAATTAACTCATTTGTTATATATCCAATAATTTTAAGTTGTTCTCCATTTAATATTTCTCTGAAATATAATTTTTCTTTATTTGTAAATAATAAAATTTCGTCATCCTCTAATGAAATAAGATTATCATTAATACATAGTTCGCCACCATTATAATATGATGACTCATTTAGATAAAACATAAATCCATAAGAGTATTTCATATTTTTAGGTATTTCATATAATTTATTATGTTTATAACTATTTTCTACAAAAAAAATGCAATTAATATGTAAATTATTTATATTTTCGTTATATTTAGTTTGTATTTTAGTAAATATTTTCTTTTCTGTGAATTCAAATAGTTTATTACTAATATCTGGTATAAAATTTACTGGAATATGCGATGAAGGTATTATTGAGTTATTTGTTTTATTTGGTAAATTAAAATCTACTAAAAATTTATTTCTGTCTTGAATAATTTTATGACAATAATGATTATTTATATCTAATTCTTCTTTTTTTAATATTTCCATTATTATTATATTTATAAGTTCTTTATTATTTTTTTTTGTATGATTAATATAAAAAAGATGAATAACATTTTTTTAATGCTTTGTTTAATAGCAGTTACCAATTCATTTATTCCTTCTATGAAAATGAGAAAAAATATAACTTTAAAGTGTAAAAAAGATGATTTATTTGATAAATTTGAAAAATATTCAAAAGAAAAAAATCATGAACAACAAGACGAATATTTATTTAAAATATATAAGTTTTTAACAATTAAACAAGATTTTGATAATTATCAAAAATCGTTATTAGAAGAAGATAAAGAAAATCAAGATAAATATATGTTGCAAATTCATAAATATATACATAGAATTATGATTGAACAATACCAGAATAAAGATTAAAAAATAGTTAAAAATAAAAATATAAATTGGTATATATATATGGCTTTAAAAAGAATACAAAGAGAATTAATAGAACTCGAAGAAGATTCCCCAACTAACTGTAGTGCTGGTCCAGCAAATGATGATTTATTTCATTGGCAGGCAACAATTATGGGTCCAGATGATTCTCCTTATGCTGGTGGTTTATTTTTTTTAGATATTCATTTTCCTGCTGATTATCCATTTAAGCCACCAAAAGTTACATTTAATACAAGAATTTATCACTGTAATATTAATAGTAATGGTGGAATATGTCTTGATATTTTAAAAGACCAATGGTCACCAGCATTAACAATTACAAAAGTATTATTATCAATATGTAGTTTATTAACAGATGCAAATCCAGATGATCCATTAGTTCCTGAAATTGCTGATTTATTGAAAACAAATAAATCAGTCCATGATGCAAATGCCCGAGAATATACATCTAAATATGCATTTTAAGGAGAAATTTTATAGAAAGAATTTTCTACTTGTGATTCATATCGATTTTTTTTTGTTATCATTTGATTCATATATCTACTATAATTAAATGGTCCGTCAACAGTATTATTTGTATTGTATTGATTTATAATTTGATTTATTGCATAACCAATATATTTTTCTATGTGTTTAGTTATTACTTCTTTACCTAATTGATATTGTACATTGTATTCTGCCAAATTATGTTTTTTTCTAAATTCAGTAGTAAATGTTTGAAAATAATTATTGTCTGTAAAATCTTTAATATAATCGTCAATTGCTTTATTTGTAAATAAATCTTTGTATTCCATATTAATTCCATTATAAGTTGGATAATTAAATTTTGTACGTTGTTCATGTGGCATTTCTTCCATCATAGGTGTGTATATGACATCCCAAATAAACTTGTGAAATATAAGACCAGCAATATTTAATGAGATATAATCTGTTACATAACCATTTAATTGTAATACTTTTATATTATTTTTTTTAACATGCTCTATTATATATTTGGCTATAATACGTCTTGTATCATCACTTAATTTTATATACAATGTATCAAATATACTTTCACCCCATGATATTTTACGTATCATAGACTTTAAATCATTAGAAATTTTATCGGCCATTTCTAAGCCATGTAAACTTTTATTAAAACATAATGCACAACAAATGCCTCCCATATTGGTAATTTAAATATCCAAAATAAGATATAGATTTCAATTTTTTAATTTTAACATTTCGTCTAATGTTAAAGGACATTTTAAAAAAGTATATGTAACTCCTATTAAAGCTCCTGTAAACATACCAGTGTTAAATATTGAATTAGAGTGAGACATAAACACATTATTCTTCATTTTACTTTCATCATAAATATCTTTGAAACATTTATATAATACACCTCCATTAAGACTAATTACTGATATTAATAACGTATTATTTATTATTTCGTTAAACATATTATAATTTTTAATAATAATATGTTTTTAAATATAAATTATTTTAATTAAAAAAAATTGATTTTCACATAATTCTATCTATGCATAAATATAGAATAATGTCGGAACTTTCTCAATCACTATCTCAAGAATACTTTGCAGTATATTCACAAAAACAATTTGATCATATACAAGAAATAAAAGTAAATAATAATGAAATACAAAACAATTTTCCATACATTTATTACAAGACATATGATAATAAATTGGTACAAATAACTGAAATATTCCGTAATAAATCACTACGTTCAAAATTTGATGACGCAATTTATTTGGGAAAAGTAAAACATTTTCATTCTGCTCTAGTAGAACCAATTTATGAATTTCCTTTGCAAAAAATAAAATATGAACAATCAATACCTTAGTCACTATAGTTAATTAAAAATATAAATGGATTAATTCATAGCATAATTGTGGAGATAAAATTTTCATATAATACATATTAGCAAATTTTTCGTTAGGTACATCCGAAGAACTAATTAATACAGGACTTTTTACATATAATGTATTTATAGTTTCATTAAAGTTAATTTTAATTTTACTTGTTATCCAATTTACTCCAATTAAAATACCATTATCAAATATTATATCTTTTTCAAATATAATATTAGGCCCTTTTTTAATTTCACTAGTTGTTTTTTCATTATTTAGTACTTTATAAAATATTTCTTTATTAAATTCACTTGCTTCTTTTAATTTTATATTACGATTGTTAAAATGACTTGGATTTTTTAATTTTAACCATATGTAATTAGAATAATATTCACTAGATAATTTTCTTTCATTTATATGAGAACATATATTTATTACAGTATTGTTTACTTTTGGCTTTGATTTTATAAAATCCGCATTATTTTTATAATAATTATTTATTACTTCTAAATATTCAAGATTTAATGATTGTAATACATCAAATTGTATTAGCCGTGTTATTCCATCCAAATCACTTGAAGTCTCATTATAATTAACTAATAAATTTTCAGTATTTTTGATTTTGCTTAGTAAAATATCACTTTTATAATTTTTTAATGTACAACACTTAATAAATTCACATATAGTTACACTTAATGACTCGTGTGCATGTTTTATTTCAATGGGCGAATTTATATCCTTTTTATTTAATAAAGGTGCATATGTACTTTTAATATTATCACACATCTGTAAATGATTTACATTTTTTTCAATTATAACTGGTTTTAATATTGTATTATTTGTTGCACGTATATCATTCAATTCATCTAATGCCAGTAAAAACTTTGTATATCCATCTTTCTGACCCAATAAAGTTAATGTCGGAATAGGATAATTATTTAAACTTATTTTATTCCATGGTAATACTCCATCAGAATTTAAAACATTTCCCATTTGAATAAATCCATTACCATATTTTTTAGCAACATCATTTAAAAAATAACTACCTGCAGAATGTCCAATAAAAAATATGTTTGTTATATTTTTTTCATTTAACGTTTTTATAGCTTTTTTTGTTAAGTATTCTGTTTGCAAATTTCCAAGTATAGGAATATTATAAAAATAATCTTGAATTAATATTTCGCTGTTTATATTTGATTTATCAAGTTCATTATGTAATATATTACATATATCTTCGTAACAAGATGATTTTTTTCCAAATCCTGGAAAAAAAATAATTCCAACTTTCTTTTTTGGATAAATCATCTTGCGTTTAAATAATAATCTTGAAAATAATAATCCATTCGATATGTGTAAAAAAATAAAAAATATTAATTTTAACATTTAATAAATAGACTTTTATTTTTAAATATTTTTTTATATTAAGAAATACTATATATAATGCCAAGTAAAGATAAGTGTAAAAGATGTGACGGCTCAGGTTTAACAAAGAGAAAACCTTTAAAATGCAGTTGTAAATCTATTTGCACAAAATGTGAAAATAATGAAGGATTTATAATACATCCCAGTGAAATATGTGATTATTGTTGTGGTACAGGTTGTTTAAAACAAGCAAAATTGGTATTATGTATATAAATATGAATCGATTGATAATGAATGGCAATAATGTAATTTTAATATTATTTAAAAATATTTTTCTTAATAATATATGCATATAATCTGGCAAAATTTAAATTTTCACGTAGGTGAAAGTAAAGAAACAAAAACTATTTTGAATAATTTATCTGGATACTCACAATTAAATGAAATGGTAGCTATTATGGGTCCAAGTGGTGCGGGAAAATCATCCTTATTAAATATATTGTCAGGTTTTAATAAAAAGTATGATGGTTCAGTTACATATAATAATAATGAAAATTTAAAGCTTTTTAAAAATCAAGTTGGATATGTTCATCAAACAGATTTATTTAAAGAAAATTTAACAGTATATGAACATTTGTATTATATATCCAAATTAAAAAATATAGACGTAAAAAATATTGATAAAATTATGAATGAATTGAATCTAACAAATTCAAAAGACAATTTTATAAAAAATTTGAGTGGAGGCGAGAAGAAACGATTATCTATTGCATCTGAATTAATACATAATCCAAAAATATTGTTTTTAGATGAACCAACTTCTGGACTAGATTCTTTTATGGCTAAAAATGTTATTAATAGTTTGAAAACATTAAAAAAGAATATGTTAATTATTTTGACTATTCATCAACCATCTATTTATATTTATTATTCATTTGACAAAATATATTTGTTAAAAAATGGTAACTTACTATATTTCGATACACCAAAAAATAGTTACAATTATTTTGAAATAATGGGATTTTCGTGTCCAGAAAATGAAAATATTGCAGAATATATTTTGGAAATTGTTAATAATAATGACATTATAAATTATAATAGTAATCAAATTGTTGAATTTAATAAAGAAGAAGATAATTTAAATAATGAAAATGAATTTGATATAAATAAATGTTTTGATTTTAACACTATATATTTATTGTTTTCAAGAAATAATAAACAATTTTATAGAGATAGTTTTTTATTTAAATCACAAATTTTTAAAAATATCTTTATGATTGTTGTTATTGGTTTTTTATATTTTCAATTAGATAATAATGAAAATAGCATACAAAGTATTAGCGGTGTTATATACTTTATTTTAATTAATCAATGCTTTAATACTATATTTCCAACAATTAAAGCATTTAGCGATGATATTCAATTATTTAAAAGAGAAAATAATGTTTTGTATAATCTTTTTGAATATTACTTTTCAAAAGTAAATGGAGATATAATTTTTCAAATAGGTACTCCAATATTCTTATATGCTCCAATTTATTATATGGTAGGACTTAGAAGTAATATAGTTTCTTTTAGTCTATCAACTACTGTTTTAGTATTATCTTGTTTATCTGCAACATCTCTTGGTTATTTATTTGGTGCTATTGTAGATAATATTGATGTAGGATTAACATTAATGAATGTGGTTATTCTTCCATTAATGATTGGAGGTGGATTTTTTATTAATGTAGATTCTATTCCAATATATTTCATTTGGTTAAAATATGTCTCTTTTTTTAAATATGCGTTTGAAAATATGATGATAATTGAATGGAAAGATAAAAATATAAATTGTGATAATAGTTGTTATTTATCTAATGGAAATGAAGTATTAGAATTTTACAATATTGATGAAAGATATTTTGAATTTAATTTTTTTATTCTATTATTTTACAGTATTCTTTTTAGAACTTTAACTTATTTTGTATTAAAATATAAAGTTAGTAAATTATATCAATAGTAAAAATAATTCTGACGTGGCACAGTAACAATTTTATAATTAAGTTGAATAAATTATATAAAGATTTTTTTTAATATATTTATAATATTATATGTTAAAAAAAGATGCGGGATGTGGAGATAGTGTATGTAGATGTGAGAGTAAAAGTATCTTAAAAATAGAAAGTAATGATAGTATTTCGTCTTCAATTAGTTCTATATCATTTCATTCGTTTGATAGTAGGTCTAATTCAGTAGATAGTAAAAGTACATTTGTTGATTTTAAAACAGGAAATAGTATTGATAATCTGTATAACGAAGAAGTTCATGAAGATTATAAAGAATTTATTAAGCCAAAAAATAATTATTTAATAATAAAACAAAAAATACCATTAAGAAAAAAACGAAGATCACGCGAATCGTCAAATATATTAAGTAAATCACCACAGTTATCAGATGCGCTAAGAATAGTTGAAAATACAATAAAAATAAAAAAGGATTTATACGATGACTATTTCATTGGAGATTATACAGAACGAATTGGTGAATAATTACCATAAATATACATGACTAAGAATTTTGGCATTGTAATAATAGTTATTATTTTTTTTTTCTTTTGCTATTGCTTTTGTTCTATTTGAAAGTCCTGAATGACGTTTAAAATAATTTTGCATTCTTTTACGTGTGTTATGGTTTTTATATGCATATAATTTTAGAGGTGTTCTATCTTTAAATTGTGGATAATCAGTATGACCAAAATGAATTTTTCTTATTTTTTTGGTTTTTCTATTTTTTATAAATGCAGTATATTTTTTTTTGTTAGGTCCACGTGTAAATCTTATTATTGTTTCTTTCATATAATATAGATTTATTTTATTTTATTTTATTATTTTATTAAAATAAAGTAATGATACTGAAAACGTTATTTATTTTGGGGGATATAGGATTTTTGAATCGTAATTTATTAAATACTGTGAATCATATTGGAAGTCAAATGACAATGAATGATAAAATTGTCATTATGGGGGATAACTTCTATCCAATTGGTGTTAAAAATATAAATGATAATCAATGGGATAATTATGATTCTATTTTTAAAAATATAAATAAAAATAATATTTATTCAATACTTGGAAATCATGATTATTTGCAAAATCCTGCTTCACAAATAAATAATAATAAATGGATTATGGATGATTTTTATTATAAAAAAGAGTTTGATAATATTGATTTGTATTTTTTAGATACTTCTCAGTTTAATATTCATACATGGGTTCCGAAGGATAAAACAGAAAAAGTTCATAATTTAAAAATTGAACAACTAATAAAAAATCAAATTGATTGGTTGGATAGAGAGATGTCTAAAAATAGAGAGAAAAAGAAATTAGTATTTGGACATTATCCAATTGTAACCAATGGAGTTTATAAATATAGTGTAAAAGATATGGAAAAATATTTTTATGATATCTTTAAAAAACATAATGTAAATGTTTATATTAGTGGTCATGAACATAATATTCAATATTTACGTAGGCTTTTTAATACCAATAAAAATCAGTTTAATATATTAGAGAAAATTTTTAATTTTTCCAAGTTTCAGTTATACAAAAATAATAGTATTGAAAATAAATATGACATTCTTCATCAAATAATAGTTGGTAGTTCATCAGAATTTAGAAAAGAAGAAAATTATTTAAACAATTATGATATGTTTGATGATAATGACATATTTTATGGAAAAATTGTTGTAATGAGCAATTATTTAATTCTTCAATATTTTAATATACATAATCAATTAAAATATGAATATAGAATTGATTATTAAATTGTTTGTTTGTATTCATCTAATTTATGAAAATTCATATATTTGAAAATTTCATCTTTTTTATTATCAATATTATTATAGTATTTTAAATATGTCTCTCTTGATGGTATTTTTCCTTCAATCGCAGTAATTGCTGAAAGTTCAGCAGAAGCTAAATATACATTGGCACCTTTACCTAATCTATTTGGAAAATTTCTTGTTGATGTGGAGAGAACTGTAGAATTATCAGCAACGCGTGCTTGATTTCCCATACATAATGAACAACCAGGCATTTCAGTCCGTGCTCCAACTTTACTATATATAGAATAAAATCCTTCTTCCATTAATTTTTTTTCATCCATTTTTGTTGGAGGAGCTATCCATAATTTAGTATTTAATTGACCATCATAGTTTTCCAATAATTTTCCAGTTGCTCTAAAATGTCCAATATTTGTCATACATGAACCAATAAAAACCTCATCAACTTTGTCTCCTACAACATCACTTAATAATACAGCATCATCTGGGTCATTTGGTGCACATAAAATAGGTTCATTTATTTCGTTCATATCAATTTCTAGGGTATATGCATAATTGCAATTAGAATCTGCTTCCATCAATATTGGGTTGTCAAGCCAATTTTGCATATTATTTATTCTTCTTTCAATTGTATTTTTATCACCATAATTTTCTTTAATCATCCATTGTAATAAAGATATATTTGATTCCAAATACTCTATTATTGGTTCTTTATTTAATTTAATGGTACACCCTGCAGCAGAACGTTCTGCACTTGCATCGCTTAATTCAAATGCTTGTTCACATGTTAATTCCGGTAACCCCTCTATTTCTAATATTCTTCCACTAAATATGTTAATTTTATTACGTTTTTCTATTGTTAAAAATCCTTCTTTTTTGGCATAATATGGAATAGCGTGTACTAAATCACGTAATGTAATACCAGGTTGCATTTTTCCTTTAAAACGAACAAGCACAGATTCAGGCATATCTAATGGCATAACTCCTGTTGCAGCAGCAAATGCAACAAGGCCTGAGCCTGCGGGAAATGATATACCAATAGGAAATCGTGTATGTGAATCGCCTCCTGTTCCTACCGTGTCTGGTAATAACATTCTATTTAACCAACTATGAATTATACCATCACCAGGTTTCAAAGATATACCTCCTCTATTTTTAATAAAATCAGGTAATGAATAATGTGTTTGTACATCAACTGGTTTCGGATATGCAGAAGTATGGCAAAATGATTGCATAACTAAATCTGCTGAAAAACCAAGACATGCTAAATCCTTTAATTCATCTCTAGTCATTGGTCCTGTTGTATCTTGTGAACCTACACTTGTTACTTTTGGTTCACAATAATTATTTGGCAATATACCATCAACACCACACGCTTTTCCTACCATTTTTTGTGCTAATGTAAATCCTGATTTTTTAGATATTATATTTGTTTTATTTTGAATAAATATTGTATCATTTATTTTATTTAATGATTCTTGTGCTTTTCTTGTTAAACTTTTTCCAATAATTAAATTTATCCTTCCTCCTGCACGTACACTATCTAATAATGTCTCATTTTTTAATTCCCAGTTACATATTACTTCTTTGTTTTTTTTTGTTTTTCCTTCGTATGGAAATATTTCAATTATATCACCCATATGTATATTTTCTACTGGCATTTCAATTGGTAATGCACCACTATCTTCCATTGTATTAAAAAAAATAGGAGCTATTTTGTTACCTATACAAACACCTCCAGTTCTTTTATTTGGAACATAGGGAATATCATTTCCAAAAAACCATAATATGCTATTTGTTGCACTTTTTCTACTTGAACCAGTACCTACTACATCACCTACAAAAGCCACGGGTAAATTTCTATTCTTTATTTCATTTATTTTTTTTAATGGACCTGTTTCATATTCTACATCTGGAACTATGTTTTCCCTAGGTATTTTTAACATAGCTAATGCATGAAGAGGAATATCTGGTCTACTCCATGCATCTTGTGCTGGTGATAAATCATCAGTATTGATTTCTCCTGGTACTTTAAATGCAGTTAGTGATATTTTTTCTGCAACTGGTTCTTTATTGATAAACCATTCTGCATTAGCCCATGATTGTATTAATTGTGTTGCATAAATATTTCCATTTTTAGATAATTTTTCTACTTCATAAAAGTAATCAAATATTAATATTGTATTTGATAATTCTTTTACTGCAAATTTTGCTAATTCTTCATTTTCTAATAATTTAATTAAGGCTTCAACATTGTATCCGCCCTGCATAGTTCCTAATAATTGAACCGAATTTACTTTTGATAAAAATGGACTATTTTCTTTATTTGTAGCAATATTATACAAAAAATTTGCTTTTAAATAACTTGTTTCATCAACTCCTGGTAAAATATTATTTGTAAATTGATTATAATAAAATGGAACTTTTTCATTTTCTTTTGGATTTTTTAGTATATCTATCAATTGTATTACCTGTTCTTTATCTAAAATTTCTTGAGGTATACTGATTTTTTTTCTTTCTTTAATATTTTGTTCTATTGTTTGTTTTAAAGTAGAAAATGTTCTATTCAGAATGTTTCTATTTGTTCTTAATCTATGAAGCATTAATATATATATTATAAAAATTGAATTTTAAATAAATTACGTAATACAATTATAATAATGTTAAAAATCTATTTTGTTAAAGATGATAATAATTATAAACGAAAAAAGACAATAAATAGTCCTTATATAATTTCTGAATTTATAGACGAAGAAATTAATTCAAATGAAGATACATTTTTACATATACTTACTGTTTCAGTATATTTGATGTTATTTTATGCAATTTTGTATCATTTGGCAAACACATTTCTATTTTAAAATACGTTTTAAAAGTGAATACATTGGAATAATCGTTAATGTCCAAATAATATAATGTGGGTAATTTTGAATAATATTATTTATAAATGGAATCGTATTATATTCTCCAATTGGACATTTATTATCAATAATCCAATATAAAATCATCATTATAAATAAAGACAAAAATAAGCTAAGTAAATATATATTTTTTGCAAAAAATGATAATATATAAATATACATTACAAATATCACATGCATTGCATCAATTAAATATCTATCATTTTTTTGTAATGCATATAAAAAAATAATGTGAACAATAAATACAAAATATATAATACTTAATTCAAATTTATTTAACTTTTGTGTAAATAAAATAAACACTAATGAAACATCTATAAGTAAAGTTATTATACTCATTTCTAAATTTTTTGTCATTAAAATAAGAAGATATTTATTTTTTATTTTTACAATAAATCCATTGCATGCTTATTATATATTTTATTTTTTCTTTCCAATTATTTTTTTTCACTTTAGTTATTTCAACTGCACAAGCAATATCACAAATAGTTTTATTATTAATTATACAATTACAACATATAAGTTGATTGTTATGTATTTTTTTTCCATGTTTTAAACATACATATGATTTACAAAAATTACATTGATAAAAACTATTTAACAAACAAGTATTTACACTACATTTAAGAATAAAAACATCATTAATTCCATATTCTGGCACTATTGTATTTATTCGAATACTTTTTCGCCGAGACATTCATTTGTATAATTACATAATTATATAAATAAATTTTCAATTTTTAATATAATGAAGTAAATCCTTCCTGTGATGTATTGGTACCACTTGGTTCTGTAGATGTTGTAGATGCACTTGAATATTGTTGATTTGATCTATCACTTAATCCTGTGCGCATTTCATCTGAAATACCAACTCTTGATTGAGGAAAACTAGTTGTTGTTTGTGTAATTACATTTCCAGCATTAGTTCCTGTAATTGGTAAATTATTAGAAGCTATTTGATAATTTTCACTATTTACTACATTTTTAGGTTGTTCTGCAAATGGATAAAGTAATTCACCATTTGAACCAGTTACACCACATTGCATTAATGCATCTTTTAATGGAACATCAGGATAATCAACTATACATTGATTTATAACTGATTTTGCTGCATCAGTACGTCCTGTAGCTCTTAGTTGTTTAATTTTGGTTACAAGATTTTTTACTAGTACTTTTTCTTGGTCTTTTTGGTTTTGTAAAATTGTATTTGCTAATTTATTTTCAGATATAGGTGTTGTTGTGGTTTGCGATGTAGTTGTGGTTGCTAAATTAGTTGTAGCTGAATTAGTTGTTGCTGAACTGGTTGTATTTCCTTGTGATGATTGTAATTGATTCACTTTATTTTGAAGTTCTTCAGGAGAAGCTTCATTTACAACGGACGAATTTCCAGTGTATCCTTCAATAGTTTGTTGGTTATATAAAATTACACAAATTAAACCAACAAATGCTACCATTGGATATTTTACACTCATTATAATTAATGGAATATAAACAAGATTTCCTAAAGTGTTGTCTTGTACATTTGTAGCTAAATGTAAATAATAAATTATTACGATGCTAAATAGAACTGTAAATTCAATCAAGTATTTCATATATATATAAGAAACACTTTTTTTTATTAATTTATAATTATTGTAAAAATAATTTAATATCTTTTCTTAAAATACTATAAGAATGTCTCTAGCAATATATGCCGCTCCATTTGAAAATAATAACAATCGAAATAATTATAAATTAATCGACAACGAAGACGAGGATATTATTAATAAAAAAAAGACTGCTAAAAATAAAACTCAAAAGAAAAGAAACTTAAATGAAGAAATAAATCCGAATGTATTAAGTACTATTCAAGAGATTCATAATTCTATTTCAGTAGATGAAGAAGAAAACAATATGTCTAATTTTGTTCCTCCTCCTAAAGCCGTATCCGCTGGAAGTGAGCGTATTGATATACGAGAAGAAATGAATAGTGAAGAAATAAAAGAAGAAGAACAATATTCTACTCCATATATAAAACAATATTATAATCAATATACTCCAAATAAAGTAGTTTCAAGAGAAACAATAGATGATAGAGCTTATCCATCTTCTTTAGGAGCAAATTTATCTGCTATGAATAATTCATCAAATAGCGATGTTTTAGAAAAAATGAATTATATGATTCATTTACTAGAGGATCAACAACAAAAAAAGACAGAATATGTAACAGAAGAAATAATTTTATATTCATTTTTAGGAATTTTTACAATATTTGTAGTTGATTCATTTGCTAAAGTAGGTAAATATGTACGATAAGTATTTAGGAAAAATAAATGATTTTAGTGAATAATGGCAACATCATTTGGAAAATAAGGTTTATTAATATAATTGTAAAAGTAATATGCAGTTGGAAATGTTTTAAATGGAATATAATTCTTACTATTAATCATATTCATAATATAGTTATTATGTGATATGTTTTCAATTGACAAATATTTAAATGTTTCTTTTTTGTAACACATAAATAATGCCTTTTCAAATCCATAAAGAAAATCATTAATAGTATTTTTTTTCATTAATGTAAAAAATAAATCAAACACTTTATAATCATGAAATGTAGTTGTTGAATTACGAAATAAATAAACACCTACTATATTATTATTATTTCTTGCTATATACCCATAAATATTTTTTGTTTTTAATAAATGTAATAAACATTCTGGATTACATGTAATATAACATTTGAAAGGATGATTATTATCTATAAATTCATAAAATAATTGTAGTGTTGAATCATTTAATTCTAGCACATTAAATGTTGGATGTGTTGATGTAGGAAGATTCCATTCTGTAATATCGTATGATTTTGTTAAATATAATGTTAATGGAACAATATTATTTAGATGATAATCTTTTTTAAATAAAAATATTTTCACATTTTTGTTAATACGTGTGGTATTATATACATGTGTTTGTATTACTTGAGGAGCGATATTTTGTTTTCTATTTTTACTATCAACACATAAATAGTCAACATAATGGCCAACAAAGGGTTCTTTGTTCTTCAAAAATACATTTAATCCTCTTGATGTCATACCACCTATCATTTTTTTATTGTTTACAATTTCTTTTTTTTCATTTATAAGTTTTTCATCTTGAAAAAAAAATGTAAAATAAGATGGTGCATTATTACATTTAAAATAGTCTAAAATATTATCATCGCTAGGATTGAAAGAAACTTCTTTATAATTTAAAAAATCTTTTTTTATTAAATGTAAATAATTTTGAAGATGTATTTTATCAAGACTTTCAAAGTTATTGGTTATTATTTGTTTTAAATTGACATACCTATTTTTTTCTGGGGGTTCTTTGTTTAAGATTCCAATGGGATATATCCAGTACCACCATTGATAATAGTGAAAAACTGGTTGCATTGACCAAAATTTATTTTTTAATTTTACATATGCAAACCATATTATATGTAAAAAAATGATAAAAAATATGATATATAGTATAGTTTTTAGCATATATCATATGTTGATGTAAATTATAATTTTTCTAAACTTATTCTTTTTGTAAATAATAAAAATATTGATATTCGTATTGTATATTTACTAGGTCACTTTTATGAATTACACTGAATCCAGATTGTCTTGCTATATCTAATATTTCTTTTTGTGTTTGTAAATATAGTTTATGACGATTTTTTCTTATATTACTTGTTAAGTCATCTTTTAAAGTTTCTTCAAAGTAAGCAGTATTTTTGTTGGCATCTACATGGAATTTGGAATTATATTCAAAATCTTTAAATTTAATTACTGATGTAGTAATTCGGTCTTTTGCATATTTTTGAGGTGATATCATATATAAAGGATTACTAGCTGGTAATATTGGATCAAACATATCACGATTAACTAAATGTAATACCAATATACCATCTTTTTGTAACCAGTCATAAGCATTTAGGAAAAATTGTCTCTTATCTTCAATGTAATAAATTGTGAAATATAAACATAAAATATGAGTAAATTCTTCATTTTCATATAACATTGGATTAGTTAAGTCACCCTGTTTAATTTCAATATTTTTATTGTTTTCTCTTGCTTTTATTACCATTTCTTTAGAATAATCAACACCACAAGTTAAATGTTTTTTATCTGATAATCGTTTTATATGTTGACCGGTTCCACATCCTGCATCAAGTATATTACTATATGCATTGAATTTAACAATTGGTTGCATGACATCATAATCCATTCCTGCACGTGTTTTACTATAAAATAAGTCATCATAAATATCACAATAAAAAGAATCAAATATTTTATCATTGTCTCTATAATAAATAAATTTTTCTGGTTGTGTGAAACCTTCTTTAATATTTTTATTTTTTAATTGCTGTCTGATTAAAATGATAATTAATATTATTATTATAAATGTCCACCAAGAAAAAAAGATGGAATCATCTAAATCTGCATATAAATCAATAATTTTTTCAAATAACATCCTTAATATGTAATGATGTTATTTTTTTTCTCTGAATTAATTTTATGAGCGAAATTAATGATATTCGAACTATGCAGGATTTTCGCATATCATCATTTTCAAAATATAAAAAAACAGAAGTATCAAAAGCTTTTTTACAAAGTCTTATTGATATAAAAAAAGAAAATGCTTGTTATTGGTGCGCAGAGATGGTATGCTCAGGTATGTTTTTAGAATTATGGAATGTAATTATTAATTTTATGTCTAAATATATTTATATTGGAAATCCTCAATTGCCAAAATATATTTCAAAGCGAATAGAAGATTTTAAAAAAATTGTAAATAATGGATATGTTGGTTATGAATTACAATTACGAAATAAAACTGAAATCCGAAAATTATTTGTTGAAATAATTGGAATTATATTAAGTTCTAAAAGAAAAAATCCATTGTCTCCTATTAAATTAAGTGAAGCTGATTTTACAATAGTGGTTATGTCACAAAAATTTAATGCAAAAGATACATCCTTGTTAGAAAATATATATTTAAAGAACGACCCTAAAGAAACGTTTATGGCATTTAATGAATTTGCCTATAATATTTCAAAAATGATATCAAATTCTTTGACATCTTGTTATTGGATTGAATGGATAATTGAATATGAAGCTATTTGTAAAAAGAAAAAAATAAAATGTTCATGTGAAAGACGAACATTTGCAAACGTAACACCTAAATACCAAATGTCTATTGTATGGATATTATGGGAATTATTATTGAGAGAATCAAAGTTAAGAGGAGATTATTATCATTCAATTGTAAAATCTTTATTGGATATTTTTTGTTTACATTATTCACCAAGCAATAACAAAAAATTTAAGAACTTACTATACTTTGCTATTTATTTGTTATGTGAGAATAGTGATAATAATTTATCTTTTATTCATAATAAGGATTTAGTAAATTTGCTAATCAAAAATACTGATAAATTTTATAAACAAATAAAAAATGTAGAAATAGCACCAAATACAGAATATTTATTTGATGGTTTACAATCTAAAAAATCTAATAGAGAAAAAACAATTCAAAAATTAGAAATTATTGATAAAATAAATCATTAAAAATTATATAGTTAGATAATATATATGTCATCAAATAATAAAAATTTATTGTCTGCTCCATCAACTTCAGATATTAGTGAAACTGAAAATAAAAAATATTCAAAATCAAGTCGAAGTATGTTAGGATATTTAACAAGTTCTATTTATGGTTTATTTTCATCAGGTAATACATTTCAAAAAAATGTTAAAAAAAGTAGACCTAAAAAAACACCATCGTCTTCATACACTTCTACTACATATAGCACAACACAAAATGTATTAGATAATGATGATGATTCTTCTGGCTATTCGAGTGAAGAATATACGGCTCCATCAAGTATTTCATCTAGCACTACTGCAACAAGTGGAGCATTAATATTTGGGTTAAGCACATCTTTTTTTATGCAATTGCTTTTGTTGATAATATTGTTAGCAATATTAGGAATAAATATATTCCACTATTTAGGTTATGGACTTGAAACTACAGGTGATGTTGCCAACCAGACTTTAGAAACAACAGGAAAAGCAGTTGTAGCAACAGGTGATACTGTTAAAAAAATAGGCACAGTAGGAACAACACAAGCATTACCTATGACAGGTCAGACAGTTAAAAATACAGCTACTGTTACAGGAGAAGGCACTAAAGGACTTGTTGATATCACAGTTGGCGCTGTAGATAAAAGCGTTAATTTGGTTACCGGTGAAACTGGTACTGATTTAAATAATGTTTCATCTAGTTCTAAATCAAAATATGTAAATGATACTATTGACTTGGCGTTGGAGAAACAGCCAAAAAAACCAAAAAAGAAGGATAATAAAGAAGAAGGAGAAAGCAAGGAGGAGTTAGGTTGGTGTTATATAGGAAGAGAAGGAGGAGCGCGAAGTTGTGTATTATTAGGAGAAGGAATGGAATGTGTATCAGGAGAGATATTT
>MDTG01284100.1_pt1 | contig 50772 bp, 47 predicted proteins | sample 811421 | NCBI WGS metagenome assembly MDTG01 (sample SAMN05326645, study PRJNA326480) | marine metagenome | isolation source: seawater | place: Pacific Ocean: South East | collected 2011 | reverse complement strand
TCATCATTGGCCAGGCTCCAGATTTCACCGTGGGCAGCCACTTTTTCAACAAAATGACGATAACGCTGCTCGTCATTCAGTTTCAGAGCTGCCAGATGGCTTTTGTGGGAAAGAGGATAAGACATAGACGTACCTGTGGGCCGGAGCTGAAAAAAGGGGGCGATTCTATCTGTGTTGTGTACAAATGCACACGTCTTTCTGCAGCCGGGAGCTGACTTTTTCACGCTGCTGTCCGGCGGATCAGGCAGTGAGGCTGTCGTCTGCGCCACTAATGTTTATAATCCCGCGCTGCTTACGTTAAGTATGGCCAAATGACCGAACAACCAATCACTGTCTGAGCAGGAGAACACCATGAGTTTTTATCGCGACGAAATCAGAAATGCTATCCGCACGGTGGCCAACTGGCCCGAAGATGGCGTGATGTTTCGCGATATTATGCCCCTGCTGCAGAACCGCAATGTCTTCCGCAAGCTGATCGACAGCTATGTACACCGTTATCAGGACCTGCAGCTGGATGCGGTCGCGGCCATTGACGCGCGCGGCTTTATCCTTGGCGCCCCGCTCGCCTATGAGTTGGGTCTGAGTCTGGTTCCGGTACGGAAAAAGGGCAAACTGCCGTTTGACACTGTCACCCAGAGCTATGACCTGGAATATGGCAGCGCCACCATTGAACTGCACACAGATGCTTTTCAGGCAGGAGACCGGGTTCTGGTGATGGATGACCTGATCGCCACCGGCGGCACCATGCTGGCTGCCTGTGAACTGGTCAGACAGCTTAAGGCCGAAGTGGTTGAAGTCGCCGCCATCATTGATCTGCCTGATCTGGGAGGCAGTCAGAAGCTGCGAGATGCCGGTTTTGATGTTTACGCTATCTGCGAATTCGACGGACACTGATTTATGGCCATTAAACACTTCGTCACGCATCAGATCAGTAAAGACATCAAAGACCCGGCGGCCAGTCTCAACACCAGTGAGCAGGATGCCGACCTGGAAAGTGAAGCGGTGGCCCATTTTTACGCCCAGACCGCCAGTCAGCTGAAATCCGTTTTTACCCAGCGCTCCGGCAAACGCTACGGCGTATTTCATCCGGAAGTCACCCAGGTACGCGCCCTGATTCAGGACTGGCAGCAGGAGCGGGAAAGCTTTATGGCCATGACGCGGCGTATCAGCAAACATTTTGTTAACAGTCTCGACAACACGGAACTGGCCATTGAAGGGTATCTGGCGTTTTTTCTTGACCAGCTGGCTGATGACGACCGCCTGTATATCTTCCATTTACGGCGCAAAACCAGCGTGGCCGTGAACCCCGATATGACATTAACGGAAACCAGCTATCTGGATTTCTCCAATACCGGTTTCGGGGTGCTATTGAATCTCACGGACTGGTCGTCAGAAGAAGACAGCAAATACCTGACCTTCAGCTTTGGCCGGGGGGATAAGCCACTGCAGAATCATTTTGCTGAATGCATCGGTTTTACCGACACACTGAATACTGCCGAAGAAACCGAAGCTTTTCTGGAAATTGTTGATGAATTTTCACATACCCTGCCTGCGGATCAGGGCTTCGAATACAAAGCCCAGGTGGTGGACTACTGTATGGAGCAGGACATGCGTGGCGAACCCGTGGTATTTGAAGAGCTGGCCGACTACATGGCGACCCAGGTAAAAGCGGAACCGGCGCAGGCGTTTTCTCATTACATTGTTGATAAACAGAAAGAACGGCAGCAGAAAGCGCCGCAGGGTTTGTCACCTGAGCAGCTGGCCGATCAGGGCGCTGACCAGAAGACAGTGGCACAGGCCATTAAAACGGAATTAATCCCTGACCGTAAAAAACTGAAAGGTTTTATCCGCTACAGCGGTAAAAACAAAGACCTCAGCCTGAGCTTTTCCGCCAGCATGCTGGAAAAAGAAGAGGTGGTATTTGATGCCACCAGCAATGAACTGCGCATTAAAAAAGTACCGGAATCTCTGCTGAAACAGCTCAAGCAGTAAGCCGCTGACGGATCAGTCTGCCGCCAGCTGATCCGTCTGCACTTCCGATTGCAGCAGCTCACGGATAGAGCGGCCGGTACGGTCAATAATAAAGACGGCGGAACGCTCGTTATACGCCAGCAGTGTGCCGCGCACAAAAGCCCATTTCTGTTCAATCCGTTGTTGCAGCGCTTTATCTTCCAGCGTCTGCAAAGCAGCATCGAAGTTATTAACATAAGTGGTGATGCCGGTGTCCGGCGCGGTATGCACACCAAACAGGCTCATGTTAAAAGACACATAAGCCGCCATCATACGTTCCAGATTATCCAGCAGAGCCATCAGAGTGGCCGTCTGACCGCGGTATCCACTGGTCGCCGGACGGTTAGTGTCGAACGCCTGATACAGCGTCTCCTGACGTAATTTCACTTTCGTGGCCAGCCCCGCTTCCTCTCCGCGGATGGCTACCGATTGCTTTTGCTGCAGAAAATCTCTGGTCAGCAGCCACTGGGCATGAACTTCCGGCCATTCTGTACGTATCTCAGCAGCCAGATCATCAGCCTGCCCGATCACCCGGGCCAGACGCTCCACCGCCCCGCCACTGCCCTGATTCAGCGCCAGCAGACTGAACTCTGTGGTACTGCGGTAGGCCAGCATTTCCAGCAACAGACGTTTTTGCAATAACTCAGGCGATGGCTGGGCCTGGACGGATGTGGTCAGAAAAATGCCGGCAACAAAGGCCATCAGCAGAAGATGTGACAGGTGTTTCATCGTGTATTCCCCGGGGCGGCATTGGCTCAGGCCAACGCTCAGTCATTATTGTCAGACAAAACAATACGAAAAATCGTACATTGGTACTACCAGCCGGACAGGCCATCCTGTTCGCCACCCGATTCGCAGATCGTGATGGCCCCCCTTCAGGGAGCGGATGACTATGAGGTATGATGCCGGTAACCCATAATGAATTTTCTATTATGCCCAGCAATAATCACTCACATCCCCTCAGCCACTGGCAACACAGTCATGAATTCCATTCAGAACACCAGCAGGGAGAGCGCAGTACTCTTTACGTGCTGATCCTCACCGCGATTACCATGGTGGCGGAAATTGTCGCCGGCGCCTGGTACGGTTCCATGGCCCTGCTGGCCGATGGCTGGCATATGGCAACCCATGTGGCGGCCTTTCTGATCACGCTGTTTGCCTATCGTTTCGCGCGCAATAACGCCACCAATCCGGCCTACAGCTTTGGCACAGGTAAGGTGAATATTCTGGGCGGATTTGCCAGCGCGGTCGCGCTGGCCGTGGTGGCCCTGCTGATGATGGTGGAATCCGTCGTGCGGCTGTTTGACCCTCAGCAGATCCAGTTTGATCAGGCTATCTGGGTGGCTCTGCTGGGGCTCACCGTCAACCTGGTCAGCGCTCTGCTGCTGAAAGATCACCATCATCATGATCACGGCCATGCTCATGGTCATCACGAGCATCACCACGATCACGGCCATTCACATGGTCATCATCACGAGCATCACCACGATGTGAATCTGCGCGCGGCTTATATGCATGTGCTGGCGGATGCACTCACGTCGGTGCTGGCCATTGCTGCCCTGCTGGCGGGTAAATACGCCGGTCTTAACTGGCTTGATCCGATGATGGGGATTGTCGGCGCTGTGATCATCACCCGCTGGGGCTGGGGCCTGGTGCAGCAGACGGCACCGGTGCTGCTGGATGCCAGTATTGATCCTGACCTGAAAGACCGGATACAGCAGACCCTGGAAGACGACGCCGACAATAACGTCAGTGACATTCATATCTGGAAAGTCAGCAGCCAGCACTATGCTGCAATGATCTCCGTCGTGACTCATCAGCCCAGATCCGCCGGGCACTACAAACAGCTGTTAACGCCCTATCATCAGCTGGCCCATATCACGGTGGAAGTGAACCAGTGTCAGGACCCGTCCTGTAGCGTAGAGACATAAGGAGATTGCGTGTCTGAACAACCGCTTCCGCCACCAGGCGGGCCGGGCAACGAGGCTGCCAGAACCGCCGCCCTGGTGGCCTACCTGTGCCTGCTTGCCGGTTATTTCACCGGTTTATTCTGGTTAATCGGTGGCATCTGGGCCATGGTCAAACGCAGTGAGTCTGTCGACAGCCTTTTTATTGACCACTTCGATAACATCATCCACGTATTCTGGTGGGGGATCGGGCTGACTGCCATTGGCGTAGTACTGGCCCCTTTTATCATTGGTTATCTGGTGCTGCTGGGCGCCTTTATCTGGTCGGTATTCCGCATTGTGAAAGGCCTGGCCCGGCTGACATCCGATAAGCCTTACCGCTAGGCCTGTGTTATCAGGCTTTTTTACCGGCGGCTTCTGCCAGCCGCTTCACTACCCGGGAAGCGGCCACAAAACCAAAAGTACCGGTTACCATGGTGGCAGCGCCAAAACCGGACGCGCAATCCAGGCGTGTACTCTCTCCTTCCGTGGGTTTGGCCTGACAGACACTGCCATCAGGCTGCGGATAAACCAGCTGCTCAGCAGAAAAGACGCATGGCACCGAATAGTTACGCGATGGATTGCGGGAAAAGTGATACTCCCGCCGTAATAATGAGCGCACCTTGCGTGCCAGCGGATCATTGAAGGTTTTATTCAGATCCCCGATCTGAATCTGCGTCGGATCGATCTGCCCCCCGGCGGCCCCTGTCGTCACGATGCGTATTTTACGGCGCTTGCAGTGGGCGATCAGCGCCGCTTTGCTTTTCACACTGTCGATACAATCAATCACGTAATCAAAGCCGCTGTGAATCAGTTCATTCAGATTATTGGTTGTCACAAACGCCATGACCGGGCGGACATCGCATTGCGGATTGATCGCCCGCAGACGCTCTGCCACCACATCGGTTTTCAGCTGCCCCACGGTGCCATTGAGGGCATGAATCTGACGATTGGTGTTGGTGACACAGATGTCGTCCATATCGATCAGCGTGATGGTTCCGATACCGGAACGGGCCAGCGCCTCCGCCGCCCAGGACCCGACACCGCCAATGCCAATGACACAGACGTGCGCGTCATGCAGACGCTGCAGCCCTGCGCGACCATACAGTCTGCCGATACCGCCAAAGCGGTCGAGATAATCCGGATTCATGAACCTTCCTGATACAAACAAAAAAAGAGCCGTCTGTTTTCACAAACGGCGCGCATTGTAGCAGAAGAGAAAGAACAGGTTTTAACGATCAGAGCTGGCTGACGCGGGATTCATTTTCCGGCTTCATACGCAGCCAGCGGGCGGTCTCACTGATACGCCCTAATGTGGGCTCACTGCGGTCGAACTGACGCAGAAGATCATCGTTTTCTTCTTCCGGTAACAGTCCCAGCAGACCGGCACGCAGTTCCGGCACCGGTGCGATGCGGGCGGTCAGTGTGGCCACCATCAGATCCAGAAATTCCGCTGACAGCACAGCGTGCTGGCGATAATTAACACTGACTACGGTGGCAGAATCACGGCGTTCCAGCACAATCTGATCGTTGTTGATCAGAGGCCCTTTAATAACCTGAAAGAAGGTCTGCAGGTCGGAAGAATAGGTCTGCCAGACCTGCCGGTCCTGAGCAACCGCAAACACTTCCTGCCAGAGTTTGCGGTACTGGCGGATGCTGATTTTCTCATCCACCACTTTAAATTCGAGTTTTTCCGGCGCGGGCTTCGCTTTGGCTTCGCTGGCGTAATCTTCCCCGGCATACAGAGCGACAACAAACAGCGGCTGATTGAGAATTTCAAACGAGCCCACTCCCTGGAGCTGGGTTGACTGTGCCAGTCCCGAAACAGTCATTAACAGTATGGTTAAAAGATAACGCATCACTTTCTCCTGCATCAGTGCGATACCGGACTCTGCGACAGCAGCGGCTACACAAATAATCTACTACAGGGATATCGTGGCCCGGGTGATCTCTATCAACAAGTCCCGGGGGCAATCAGGTGACAAATTTGCAAACCAGTTGACAAAATTTGTCACCCTGACCGGCGATTTAGTCAGATTGCGCCAGCGCGAAGCGGAATGGGATATCAAATATCAATGACTGCTCACCCAGCTCTGCAGGTGCGTGAGCATACGGCGCCGCCGCCCGGGCAGCCCGCAGCGCTTCCCGGTCCAGCAGGCGTACGCCACTGCCCTCGGCCACCTCAGCGCGGATCAGCTCGCCGTCAGCAGACAGTTCGACGGCAATGGTTACACTGCCCTCAATGCGGCGCTGCAAGGCTTTGCGGGGATAAGCGGCGCGACGGTTTGCCTGCTGCAGCACCGAACGGAAATAACCGGCGGAGGCCAGATAGCGCTCCCTTTGGCGCTGCTGCGATGCCTGAGCAGCAGTCATCCCGGCTGCCGACTGAAGCGCCGGGGTCCGTTCATTTTTGCCGCTCTGCGTTATCTGACGATCCGGCTTCTGCCCGCGTGCCGGTGCTGCGCCGGCAGTTGCGGCGGTATCAGCGGTTGCCGTCGCCGGGGTCTCCTGCCCGCCCGGGGTCTGCACCACCTTTGTCAGCCCTTCTGCTGCAACGTCGTCTGACACGGACGCCGGTTGTGTACCCTGAGGGCTGTTTTGTTCGCCGGATTTCGCTTTGTCATCCTGCTGCGTCTGCGCTTCAGCGTTCATCTGTGCTGCAGACGGCGCTGCCGCCACCCGGGCTTCGGGTGAAACCCAGCGGCGAATCTGCGCGGAACGGGCATCACTGAAGTGCAATCCGGCCAGCGTGTCCGCCATTGCATGTTTCTGCTGATCTTCTGCATCAATCAGCCCCTGACGCAAACGGGCCGATTGGGGAAATTTGCCGATCCAGGCGGCAATCAGGAGATTAACAAAGGCGCCATCATCAATCTGCATCACCTGAACCCCATTGATGTGGACCAGGCAAGGACCACGGCGGTTAGAAATCAGTATCTGATCGCCCGCCAGCAGATCGTCCTGCAGCATATGGGCAAAACGCGGGATGTAGTCGGCCCACTGGTCCAGCTCGCTGTCGGTCAGATTGATGGCCAGCCCTTCATTCCATAACCGGAAAAAGCGTCGTGGGGAAAGATCTTCATCCAGTATGTCCATGCGTAAGGTGAGCGGCTGCCCTGGCTGACGCCAGTAATGGTAATCGGCCTGCGGTGAGTAAACACTTGCACGGTAGACATCCACATCCAGCCGGCGATACACGGCACTGCCCTGTAACTCAGCAAGCACTGGTATGCCCGCCGGACCGGACATCCTGCTGCCCGGTCCGGCATACAGGGACCCGGCCAGGCAGAGCAGAATGATTGCCGCCAGCAGCAGGCCAGATATTTCGCGCAGACGCACAAACAAAAATACAGATACACCAGCAACCCCGGCCATACTTCTCCCCTGCAGAGCTCTGATAAAAGTCAGGAAAATGAATGAAACACGCAGGATGGAAAGTCTGTGTGACAGAATGACTTCAGGGGGTCATATCGGCTCTGACGGAATGTCGTCAGCCGTCTCAGGGCAGGTTAATCAGGTCGATCATACTGGTCATCGGCATCGACTCGCGAACCAGCTTCAGCTGACGCTCCGGCTCGCGGATATCCGCCAGAGTCACCCTCGATAACACCTGGGTAATTAACTGGTTAATCCCGCCCCAGTTGCTGGCCAGTGAGCAAGTGTCCGTAATGTCACATGAGGTTTCGTCCGTGGCGCACTCTGTCACCGCCACCGGCCCTTCAAACGCCTGCACGATATCCAGGATACGGATTTGCCCCGGCGCCCGGGCAATACGATAACCGCCCCTGGCACCGCGCTGGGCAATCACCAGACCAGCATCCGCCAGTGCCTTCATCACTTTACGGACAGTGGGCAGCGGCAGACCGGTTTTACAGACAATATCGTCCGTTGACAGCTTCATGCCGCCGGCTCTTGCCAGTTCGTTCAGAACCACCACGCCATAATCTGTCAGCTTGCCAATTTTCAGCATAATGAGCTGGCTCCTGTGCGCGCCTGTTCCGGTTTCCGGAGACCGGTTAGCGGGGGTTAATCCGCCATCAGCGCGGGGTCAATGCGGGTTATATCCGAGTGAATGAGAACCCATCTCAATTGGTCAGAATTCAATCACTTTGATAGAATGCGTTCATTAAAGCATACCAAGTTAGTATTGATTAATATACCCGACTAATTTACTCTGACATGTATCTCAGATGCGGTAGAAATCAGCCGGGTCCATCAGGCTGCTTTACTGTTATCCGGTTGGTCGCCCGGCATAGTCTGACAAAATGCCGGGGATACCCTCAGATAAAGACCACGGGCCGTACAGCACCATGACAGACCGCAACGCAGGCGCACAGCGGCCGTCAAAAACGAGAGAATCACTATGAGCAACAACGCCGAAATCGAAGCCAGAATTGGCAAAGAGTATAAAGCCGGTTTCTTTACCGATATTGAATCCGACACCCTGGCCCCGGGCCTGAACGAAGAGGTGGTGCGCTTTATCTCAGCGAAAAAAGGCGAGCCGGAATGGATGACAGAATGGCGTCTGAAGGCCTTCCGTGCCTGGCAGGAAATGACAGAGCCAGACTGGGCGCATGTGACTTACCCTAAACCGGATTTTCAGGCCCTGTCCTATTACTCGGCCCCGAAAAGCATGGAAAACCGGCCCAAAAGCCTGGATGAAGTCGATCCCGAGCTGCTGGCAACCTATGAAAAACTGGGCATTCCCCTGCATGAACAGATGGCGCTGGCCGGTGTGGCCGTAGACGCCGTGTTTGACTCGGTATCGGTTGCCACCACCTTCCGTGAAAAGCTGTCAGAAGCCGGGGTGATTTTTATGCCTATCTCCGAGGCGGTCCATGAGTATCCGGAGCTGGTAAAAAAACACCTGGGAACTGTGGTTCCACAGCGCGATAACTTTTATGCCGCGCTGAATTCAGCGGTCTTTTCTGACGGTTCTTTTGTCTACATCCCCAAAGGCGTGCGCTGCCCGATGGAGCTGTCGACCTATTTCCGCATTAACGAAGCCAAAACCGGTCAGTTTGAACGCACACTGATTGTCGCTGACGAAGGCGCTTATGTGTCGTATCTGGAAGGCTGTACCGCCCCTATGCGCGATGAAAACCAGCTGCATGCGGCGGTCGTCGAACTGGTGGCCATGGATAACGCAGAAATCAAATACAGCACCGTACAGAACTGGTACCCGGGCGATGAACAGGGTAAAGGCGGTATTTATAATTTCGTAACCAAACGTGCCATGGCGCATACCAACGCCAAAGTCAGCTGGACTCAGGTCGAAACCGGCTCTGCAGTAACCTGGAAATACCCAAGCTGTATTCTGAAAGGCGACAATGCCGTTGGGGAGTTTTATTCCGTGGCCCTGACCAATAATTTCCAGCAGGCCGACACGGGTACGAAAATGATCCATCTGGGTAAAAATACCCGTTCCACTATTATCTCCAAGGGGATTTCTGCCGGTAAAAGCCAGAATGCATACCGGGGTCTGGTGCGGATGAACCCCAACGCTGAAGGTGCCCGTAACTACACCCAGTGTGACTCACTGTTAATCGGTGACCAGTGTGGTGCGCATACTTTCCCTTATATTGAGAGTAAGCACCCTTCTGCCGTGGTCGAACACGAGGCCACAACCTCAACCGTCAGTGACGACCAGCTGTTCCTCTGCCGTCAGCGTGGCATCGATACAGAAAAAGCCGTTTCCATGATTGTTAATGGCTTCTGTAAAGAAGTCTTTAAGGAGCTGCCGATGGAATTTGCCGTTGAAGCCGGCAAATTACTGGAAGTATCCCTGGAAGGTTCCGTCGGCTGATACAACAGCGGTAGTCAGTCTGCCGCAGCACCGAATACTGAAATTGAAAGAATATTTTCCGGCCCACAGCACCATCGGGCACCAGAAGACATAAGGTACTGATAAAGATGATCAGCATTAATAACCTGCACGCTAACGTTGAAGACAAAGAAATTCTCAAGGGTCTGAATCTGGACATTAAACCGGGTGAGATTCACGCCATCATGGGTCCTAACGGTGCTGGTAAAAGTACACTGGGTAACGTCCTGGCCGGACGTGAAAACTACGAAGTCACAGCGGGCAGCGCCACGCTGAACGGTAAAAACATCCTTGAGATGGAACCGGAAGAACGTGCCCGCGAAGGCCTGTTTCTGGCATTCCAGTATCCGGTGGAAATCCCCGGGGTATCCAACCTCGAATTCCTCAAGGCATCGGTTGATGCTGTACGTGAGCAACAGGGCAAAGAAGCGCTTGATTCTGTACAGTTTCTGAAACTGGCCCGCGAAAAATGCAAAGCGGTGAATCTGGATGCCAGCTTTCTCAAGCGTGGTGTCAATGAAGGTTTCTCCGGGGGCGAGAAAAAACGTAATGAACTGATGCAGATGATGCTGCTGGAACCTCAGCTGTGTATTCTGGATGAAACAGACTCTGGTCTGGATATTGATGCCCTGCAGGTAGTCGCCGACGGCGTTAATGCCATGCGTGACCCGAACCGCAGTTTTATTGTCGTCACCCACTATCAGCGTTTGCTGGATTACATTGTGCCCGACTATGTCCATGTTCTGTCCGACGGAAAAATTGTAAAATCCGGTGGCAAAGAACTGGCACTGGAGCTGGAACAAAAAGGCTACGGCTGGCTGGAAACCTCTGATAACGGAGCGGCTTAATATGGCGGAGCAGTTTATACAGCACCTGCTTGAGCAGGCGAAAAATACCACTGCCCTGCCGTTTCTTGCCGATATTAACCAGCAGGGCCAGCAGGCGTTTGCCCGGGCCGTTTTACCTGGCCGTAAAACCGAGGCCTGGAAATATACCCCACTGACACGGTTCAGTGCGGAGGATTATGGCGTCCCGGAAAACAGCCAGCTGAATGAAGCACTGACTGCAGCCACCCGGCTCGATGATCTGGATGCCGCTAAAATTGTCTTTATTAATGGCACCTTAAGCCATGAATTATCTGACGCTATGGCGCTGGATGAGGTCACCCTGTTTTCACAGGCTTCAGCAGACCAGCAGACGCTGATCCGTGAGCAGCTCGGAACTCTGATCGCCGACGCAGGGGATTCTGCTCATTTATTCAATGACCTGAATAACGCTGCCGTCAACGAAGGGGTTCTGTTACATGTGGCAAAAAACAGCCGCCTGTCCAGGCCTCTGCAACTGGTACAGCTGACAACCAGCGATCAGGCTGCTTTTCAGGTGAATGCAAGACTTCTGGTGGTACTGGAATCCGGTGCAGAAGCCACCCTGATAGAACAGTACGACTCCGACGATGAAGCTCAGGTCAGCTTTACTAACGCGGTCACTGAGATAGTCATTGGTGATAACGCCAGACTGCAGCATTACCGTCTGCAGATGATGCAGGAGCAAGCACAACACATAGGGTCTACCTTTGTGGCGCTCAACCGCGACAGCCATTACAAAGGGTTTCACCTGGCGTTGGGAAGCCAGTTAACCCGCAACGACGTTGTGATTAATCATAATGTCGGAGGTTCTCATTGTGAGCTGAACGGCGTTTATATTCCGCAGAATGAACAACTGGTGGATTTTCATACCTGTGTCGAACACAAAGTGGCGCACTGCACCAGTGACGAAGTGTTCCGCGGCATTATGAATGACAAAGCCAAAGCCGTATTTAACGGACGCATCCATATCCATCCGCAGGCTCAGAAAACACTTGCGGAACTGAGTAACAAAAACCTGCTGTTAACCAATAACGCAGAAATCAACACCAAGCCGGAACTGGAAATTTACGCCGACGACGTAAAATGTGCGCATGGTGCCACGGTTGCCCAGCTGGAAGAAAAAGCGCTCTTTTATCTGCAAAGCCGGGGCGTCAGCAAACGTGAAGCAGAAGTTATGCTGAGCTTTGGTTTTATCAACGAGTTGCTGGAAGCTCTGCCCCATGCAGCGGTAACGCGCACATTACGCCCATTACTGGCGCGCCGCTTCGGCCGCGATCAGAATCTGTCGCGCCACCTGCTGGAAAGTCTGGACGACGATGCCCGTCATGCAGGAGAACGCGCATGAACGGAATGATTGCCGATATCCGCGCACAGTTTCCTGCTTTGGATCAGCAGGTAAATGGTAAACCTCTGGTGTACCTCGACAATGGTGCAACCACCCAGAAACCGCAATGTGTCATTGATGCTCTGGTGCATTATTACCAGCAGGATAATTCCAATGTGCATCGCGGAGCGCATACATTGAGTGACCGCGCCACAGGCTATTTTGAAAATGCCCGCAAAACAGTGCAGACATTCCTGAATGCCCGCAAAGCAGAAGAAATTGTCTGGACCCGTGGCACAACCGAGGCCATCAATTTAGTCGCGGCGACCTGGGGAGCAGACAATATCAGCGCCGGCGATGTGATTCTGGTCACCGCCATGGAACATCACGCCAATATTGTCCCCTGGCAGATGCTGTGTGAAAAAACCGGTGCCACGCTGAAAGCTATCCCGGTGAATGATCAGGGTGAGCTGGATATGGAAGCCTATGCCCGGATGCTCACCCCCGAGGTGAAACTGGTGGCCTGTGTGCATGTTTCCAATGCTCTCGGCACCATCAACCCGGTGGCGGATATTATTCGCATGGCCCATGATAACGGGGCCATTACCCTGATCGATGGCGCCCAGTCCGTGGCACACTGGGATATTGATGTGCAGGCGCTGGAAGCGGATTTCTTCGCCTTTTCCGGCCACAAATTATTTGCCCCGACCGGTATTGGTGTGTTGTATGGCAGAGAAGAATTACTCAATGCCATGCCCCCTTATCAGACCGGCGGTGAAATGATCGAGCACGTGAGTTTTGAAAAAACCACGTTCAACAAACTGCCGTATAAATTTGAAGCCGGCACGCCACATATTGCCGGCGCGATTGGCCTGGCTGCTGCGATCGATTTTCTCAATGGTCTTGACCGTCCGGCACTGGCAAAACATGAAGATGCAATAATGGCGCGGGTCAGTGAGCTGTGCGCACAGAATGATGATCTGCGTGTTATTGGCAATGCGTCACACAAAGCCAGTGTATTCAGTTTTCTGTTGCAAGGTGCACATCCGGCAGACGTCGGCACCCTGCTCGACCAGCAGGGTATTGCAGTACGCACCGGCCACCATTGTGCCATGCCGATTATGGACCAGTACGCGATTCCCGGAACAATCCGCGCGTCATTTACCTTCTACAATACGCTGGAAGAAGTCGACGCGTTATTCAAAGGGCTTGAAAAAGCCAAAATGTTCTTACTGTGAGGGTGAAAGGATATGAATACCGAAACCTTTGATCCAAAAAAAGCTGCCACCACCAGCTACGATCCCAACGAAGCCGCAACAGTCAGCATGACCGACGCTGCTATCGCACACGTACGTAAGCAACTGCAGAAAAACCCGGCCATGGCCGGTGTACGTCTGGCGGTGAAAAAAAGCGGCTGCTCTGGCTTCAAATACGATATCGAATTTGTTGAGCAGGGCGGTGACGGTGATCAGATTGTGACCGTCGCTGATGATGTTAAGCTTTTTGTCGCTGCCGATGCCAAAGCTTATGTGCGTGGCACCGAGATTGATTACACCAAAGAGGGTCTGAACAGCACCATTAAGTTCAATAACCCGAATGCGAAAGACCTTTGCGGCTGCGGCGAATCCTTCAGCGTCTGAAGCTATCTGCATTGCTGCTGCCGCGTTGCGGCTGATTTCGGAATACTCACGTACAACCCCGTACGCTCCGCTTCCTCAATCAGCCGCGCCTTGCATCAGCTGCTTCGATAACGCTCCAGAAAGCTGGATGCGCTGCATCCACTGAAATAAGCCTTACAGCCCTGAACTCTTCTGATTGAGATAACAATCAGATCATTCTTATTCATCGTGTATTGCCAGCGCTGATTATTTATAATGCCAGGGTATTTCGCAGGTTGGGCACAGCCCGCCGCTGATACTTTTTACTAATTCTGATACGCACTGACCCTGAACGAGGAATTGTATGGAAAGCAGAATGGTTGTCGCTCATTCCGAGTGCCCTGCCCGCATGGTGCCCTCCGGTACGCCTACCACAATTCCTGCCGGCAGCTTTGTAACCATCAATCAGGCTTTGGGTGGTAATTACACAGTTACCCATAACGGTAATATGCTGCGTGTGGATGGAACCGATGCGGAAGCACTGGGACTGGAAGCAGAGCAGATTGAATTTGAAGCCCACGACGATGGCATAGTGCGTAAAGAGCAGGTTGAACAGGCGCTGCGTACCATTTTTGACCCGGAGATCCCCATCAACCTGCTTGACCTTGGATTAATTTACGGCATTGATATTGAAGGCAGGCGGGTGAACATCCGCATGACACTGACAGCTCCGACCTGCGGTATGGGGCCGGTACTGATTTCGGATGTTAATTACCGTGTTGCTAAAGTGCCGAATGTTGAATCAGTCAATGTTGAACTGGTTTTTGATCCGCCCTGGTCACGGGACATGATGACCGAAGAAGCCCAGCTGGAAGCTGGCCTGTTCTTCTGAAAGCACGGCCGCTGCGGCGGCCGCATCCCCGCACGCCTCAATCAGCCTCAATCAGCGGATGGCGCCTCACCCTCTTCCGGCTCTTTGGTGCCGGCCGGATTTAAATCCAGCAGGTAATGGCCGTAAACTTTGCCCGCTTTCAGATCAACCACGATGACCATGGCCAGCCCCTGATACTGGCTGTTAATCAGCACATGCTCGTACTCATCGCCCATGCGATAAACATGGGTCACATTACCTTCGCGGCAATCCGCCACACCAAAATCTTTCGCCGGAATGGCTTCCACGTATTGCCAGAAATCAATGGGCGGCGCGCCGTCTTCAACGCGCAGGGGAGAAAATTGAGTGGCTTTGAATTCTTCTGTGGTTAACTTTCGGGTTTCCATTAAAACAGGCTCTTCAGTTTATCTTTGGCTTTGTCTTTCAGTTGCTCACGTTTTGCAGCGGCTTTTTCTTCCGCTTCACGTTTTTTCTGTGCTTCGTAGTCTTCCAGTTTGCGCTCATTCATGGCCTGCAGACTGTTCAGCTTATCATTCAGCGATCCGTCCATGGCATTCAGCTGTGCCAGTTCATCCGCGTATTCGCCGGTGTAACTCTGTAGTTTTTCCTGCAGTCTGGCCTGCAGTTTCTGTTCAAGCTCACGCTGCTTTTCATTTAAGCGCTGATTAAAGGCTTCACTCAGGCGGGAGTCCAGATCAGACCCCAGTTCAACCTGCGGGGATTTCAGCCCGCCGGACGCTTTGGCATTAACGTCGAACTGATTAATGCTCTGCAATGCGCGGGTCAACTCCTTAGCAAACAGGGTTTTACCCTCCCCGGTAAAGCGTGTCTGGCCAAACTGCATATCGCTCTGGGCACTGAGTTTGCCACCACTGACTACGGCCAGCCCCTGGACCTGTACCATGGCAGAATCCAGCTCCGTTCCTCCCAGCCCCAGGTTCATGCCCTTGAGATGCCAGTCTTTGGCGGTCAGTGTCAGCGTGTCATTGGCCGGTTTTTTACGATGGTCCAGCACGATATCGACACTGAGGTCCTGCACATCGTGCAGCCCGGAACCATTAAGCAGAATATGAGCCGGACGTCCCAGCACCGCGGGCTGATGGGTAAGATCTTCCATACTGATGAGTAATTCTCCGGCCGGTACACTGGCCGTCAGGCGGGCTTTACGCAACAGAAATTCAGGCCACGGATCATCCGTTGGGAAATGCACAAAACGGCCATCACGGATTCGTTCAGGCTCCTGCGGTGTGTCTCCTTCAGCGTCGTCATTGCCGGACGACAGATAAGGTTCGACTTTCTCATACCAGTACAGAGCTTGCCCGGCCCATTCTCCGGCCTCGGAACCAAACAGCAGCGCGGTTAAGTTGGCCGCCCCCTGAGCATTCAGCTGATACTTGTTTTTAATACGGCTGAGGTCATCACCCGGTGCATTTTTTAACGCTGTCAGCTTATCTCCGAGATCTTCTCTGGCATCGGTTACCGCCCGTTGCGCTGCTTTAACCGCATCACGGTCTGCTTTCATGCGTTCTTTTAATGCATCCAGCTCTTTTTTACGTGCTTTGAAATCTTCCAGCGAATCAAACCGGCCGGATAGAATACGGTTAAGTTCATCTTCATAGCTGGCCAGCGCTTCGCTGTCCGGTACTTTCTTAACCGCCTCATCAATGTCAGCTTTATGTTGCTTATAACTTTGCTCAAAAGCATCGCCCGCAGATTCCGTCTGCAAAGGTTCGCGCGCCAGGATCTCCTGCGCGGACGGTAACTCTGTCACACTGAACGGCAGCTTATCCTGGTCAGTGCCGGAGTCACTGTCATCGGCCGCGACGGTTTCTTCGCTGATTTCCTCCTCCAGCGCGCCCGAGGTTTCTCTGGCGGTATCAAATTCCAGCCCGTCCACACTCAGCTCGCGGATAATGGCTTTCCCCAACAGCAGAGGTACAAATTCCAGCTCGGCTGTGGCGCGGGAGAACTGCAGCAGATTCTGCATCGGCTGTTCAGCGTCAGCCACGGTTAAATGCTCGATTTCAAAACCAATCGGGTTCAGTGTCAGGGACACAGAGCCGGCTTCCACTTTCGCGCCGGCGATGTCGGAACCCACACTCTCTATCGCCATTTTGGCTAACGGGCCGGCGGCGATAATAAAGAAGACCGCCAGCAGTGCGGTGATGACGACAAAACTGATCAGACCAGACCAACGAATCCATTGCTTCATGTTATTTCTTACTCCGCCAGAGACTGATACAGACTGTAGAATTTGCTGGCCTTAACCACCTGCACCACCCGCAGCCTGTTGACCCAGCTGATAACACGCTGCCGGTAGAGGTTGATCAGCACCCGGGTCAGCAGAAAGACCGGTACAAATGCCAGCAAAGAAATCACCAGGCCACCCAGAACCAGCGAATGGTTGAACGCCGTCAGACGCCAGAAATCGTTTTGATAGAGCGCCGTCCAGGTATCCTGTAACCCCGGATTAGTCAGCAGACTTTCGCCCAGCCGGGCTGCGTAGGGGTCGGTAAACCAGGCAATCAGCGAAAACCCGGCAAATCCCACGATAAAGGCGCTGAAGTTGATCCTCAGCACCAGTGCCAGCAACAGAATAAAAAGATTATGAACACTGAAGGTAGGCGTCATGGCGACAATCAGTGACAACGAAAAGGCAACGGCAATCTGCCCGGGGGCAGATTCTGAATTCAGCGCTTTCAGTAATTTGGCCAGTGTATCTAACATAGCGTTCCCCGCATTAGAGCATTCCCGGATGCCATCCGATCACAACCCGGCCGCCGTGATCAGATTCCTGACCGGAATCATAAGGCAGTACTCTGCCCGCCGGGCAGCACTATAACAAGATAACAAGTTCAGTGCCGCCCTTCACCGGCCACTGAGACAGCCAGCAAAACCGTCCGTTCACGGCATCACTCCACAGGCTGAATTTCAGGTATGATAGCGCCGCCACTGACAATAACGACCATGAAACAGGCTCGTTTGTGGCGCTCGCCCAGGGTGGCCGGAATGTTGATGATACGACAGGGATTGAGTCAGGGTACGGATTGAAATCCACGTGCAATTCAGGGAAATTTATTACACAAATGAGACGATCCGGAAACACTCTCTGCATTGAGATACGAATTTTTTGCAGAAAACAAGAGGGTTTGTAAGGATCAAGCGGTGAATTGCCAGGAAATGTCAGACAGAGACGCCCTTTTTATTGTACCGTTATCATCAACAATGCATTCCGGGTCCCTGACCTAGTCAGTGAGATAACAAACCGCTATAAATTCTTATTTACAATCAGCAGAATCTTTCCGCCCCGGGGCCCTGTTGCCTGCTGGTGTGGATGAACTAAATATTAAGCCTAACCGTCACTTTTATATGAGGACATTATGGGAACTCTTTTCTCGACTTTCCGTCTCCGGCATATCGCCGTAGTCAGCGCATTACTTACGGTATTAGCCGGCTGCAGCGAGCAGGAAGCCGGTGGCGCCCAGGGCGCACAGTCTCAGCCGCCTGCCGTGGGTTATATCACCGTCAGCAGCCAACGACTGGAACTGACCGATACCCTCCCCGGGCGTGTATCTGCCTATCGCACGGCGGAAATCCGTCCTCAGGTTAACGGTATCATTCTTGAGCGTTTCTTCGATGAAGGTGCACACGTTAACGAAGGTGACAAGCTGTATCAGATCGATCCGACGCTGTACAAAGCCAACGTTGAAAGTGCCAAAGCTCAGCTTGCCGTTGCCAAAGCCAATGCCTACGCCGCGAACCTGACCGCTAAACGCTATAAAGAACTGGCGACCAAGTCCGCCATCAGTGATCAGGAAGTGGATGATTCTGAAGCTAATGCCAAGCAGGCTGACGCTCAGGTAAAAGCAGCCGAAGCGGCGCTGCGCACAGCTCAGGTAAACCTCAGCTACACTGAAATCACCGCGCCTATTTCCGGCATTATCGGTCGTTCCACCATCACTGAAGGTGCCCTGGTATCCGCGCAGCAGGCAAACCCGCTGACGGTTATCCGCCAACTGCAACCTACTTATGTGGATATCAAACGTCCGGCAGCCTCTCTGATCCGCATGAAAAACCCGGACCTGTCGCGTGATGTGACCGTTGAACTGGACGATGGCACCCCTTATGGCGAAACAGGACAGCTTAAGTTTGCCGACGTCAGTGTGGATGAAGGCACCGGCAGTGTTAACGTACGGGTTCTGTTTGAGAACAAAGACAACACCCTGCTGCCCGGCATGTTTGTCCGTGCTCAGGTTCCCAGCGCTCTGATTGAAGATGCCATTCTTGCTCCTCAGGCCGCCGTCATTCGTCAGCCTACCGGTGAAACCGTGGTGTATCTGGTGGGTGAAGACAATCAGCTGCAGGTCCATAACGTCAAAGTGACCCGTGCAATCGGCGATAAATGGCTGGTGCAATCCGGTCTGCAGGAAGGCGATCGTGTCATTATCAGTGGTCTGCAACAGGTGCAGATGGCGCAGCGCATGTCGCCACCGGGTACCCCTCTGACTGTTAATCCAGAAGAAGCCAAACGTTAAGGAGTACCCTGAACCATGGCTAAGTTTTTTATCGACAGGCCCGTATTTGCCTGGGTGATCGCTATCCTGATCATGCTGGCCGGGGCAATGTCTGTGCTGAATCTGCCGATTCAGCAGTATCCGACCATCGCACCGCCTTCTGTGCGTATTGTGGCCCAGTACCCGGGTGCTGCCGCTGATACGCTTGAAGAAAGTGTGACTCAGATTATCGAACAGAACATGACCGGGCTGGATAACCTGCTGTACATGGAATCCACCAGCAGCAGTGCCGGCCGTGCCACGACTACTCTGACCTTTGCTCCGGGCACCAACCCGGACATCGCTCAGGTGCAGGTGCAGAACAAACTGCAGCTGGCTGAAGCCCTGCTGCCCCAGGCAGTTACCCAACAGGGTGTCAGTGTGACCAAAGCGTCCACCTCCTTCCTGATGGTGGTCGGTCTGATTTCCAAAACCGGAAAGATGGACCGTGCCGATATTGCCGATTACGCCAACAGTTACATTAAAGATCCGCTGTCGCGGACGTCCGGCGTCGGTGAACTGCGCGTCTTTGGTTCCCAGTACGCCATGCGTATCTGGCTGCAACCGGAAAAGCTGAATGCTTATAACCTGACACCGGTTGATGTTACCAGCGCCATCCGAGTACAGAACAACCAGTTCCCTGCCGGTCAGCTGGGTGGTATGCCAGCGGTTGAAGGCCAGGCGATGAACGCCACTATTATTGCCCAGAGCCGTCTGGAAGCACTGGAAGAATTCGAAAACATTCTGCTGAAAGTGAACACTGACGGTTCTCAGGTGCGCATCAAGGACATCGCCAAAGTCGAGCTGGGCGCAGAAAACTACTCTGTTATTGGTGAATACAACGGCAAGCCGGCCAGTGGTATTGGTATTCAGCTGGCCAGTGGTGCCAACGCGCTGGATACCGCTAACGCCGTCCGGGCAAAAATTGATGAGCTGAAACAGTTCTTCCCGACCGATCTGGAAGTGGTTTACCCGTACGACACCACCCCGTTCGTACGTATCTCCATTGAAGAAGTGGTACACACCCTGATCGAAGCCGTGGTGCTGGTATTCCTGGTCATGTACCTGTTCCTGGGTAACTTCCGCGCCACATTGATTCCGACCATCGCCGTACCTGTGGTACTGCTGGGTACTTTCGGTGTGATGGAAGCCTTCGGTTACAGCATTAACACCCTCACCATGTTCGGTCTGGTGCTGGCCATCGGTCTGCTTGTGGATGACGCCATTGTGGTGGTGGAAAACGTCGAGCGGGTCATGGATGAAGACGGCCTGCCGCCAAAAGAAGCTACCAAACGTTCGATGGAGCAGATTACTTCCGCACTGGTCGGTATCGCTCTGGTGTTGTCCGCGGTATTTGTTCCTATGGCCTTTATGGCCGGTTCAACCGGTGCAATTTACCGGCAGTTCTCGCTGACCATTGTGTCGGCTATGGCGCTGTCGGTACTGGTGGCTCTGATTCTGACACCGGCACTGTGTGCGACCATTCTGAAACCTGCCCACAAAGGTGATCTGGAAAACCAGAAAGGTTTCTTTGGCTGGTTCAACCGCTTTTTCCATAAAGCCACCAATGGCTACGTCAGTTCTGTAGGCGGAACCGTCAGCCGTCCTGTGCGCATGATGCTGGTGTACGTGGGTGTACTGGTGATTCTGGCAGTGCTGTATATGCGTCTGCCCACCTCCTTCCTGCCGGAAGAGGATCAGGGTGTACTCATTACCCTGGTGCAGTTACCGGAAACAGCCACCATGGAACGCACCCAGGACGTTATGCACAAAATGCAGAAGCACTTCCTCAATGATCCCGGTGTGGAGTCCATCTTCACTGCGTCCGGCTTCAGCTTTGCCGGTATGGGTCAGAACATGGGTCTGTCGTTCGTGAAACTCAAACACTGGGATGAACGGACAACGCCGGATGTTTCCGTGCAGGCAATTATTGGCCGGGCTTATGGTGCTCTTGCTCAGATCAAAGAAGCCACTATTTACACCATTAACCCACCACCGATTCCGGAGCTGGGCGTGGCGTCAGGTTTCAACCTGATGCTGCAGGACCGTAATAACCAGGGTCACGAAGCCCTGATGCAGGCCCGTAATATGATGCTGGGTATGGCTTCTCAAAATCCACAGCTGTCTCAGGTACGTCCAAACGGCATGCCGGATGCGCCGATTTTCCGCATCGACATTGATTTTGAAAAAGTCAGCTCACTGGGCCTGAATATCGCGGATGTGAACAACACCCTGAGTACGGCCTGGGGTGGTTCCTATGTGAATGACTTCGTCGATCGCGGCCGGGTCAAGCGCGTTTACGTGCAGGCTGATGCGCCAGCCCGTATGCTGCCGGAAGACCTTGAGAAATGGTACGTCCGCAATAATCAGGGCGATATGGTACCTTTCACCGCGTTTGCTTCTTCCCACTGGGATTACGGCTCACCTCAGCTGCAACGCTATAACGGTGTGCCGGCGGTGAATATTCAGGGCGCTGCAGCCCCCGGCTTCAGTACCGGTGATGCCATGCTGGCGATGGAAGAAATGGCCGCTAAACTGCCACCTGGCTTTGGCCTGGAGTGGACGGGTCTGTCTTACCAGGAACGCCAGTCAGGCGACCAGGCACCAATGCTGTATGCCATTTCCCTGCTGGTGGTATTCCTCTGTCTGGCCGCATTGTATGAAAGCTGGTCAGTGCCTTTCTCTGTGATCCTGGTAGTTCCGCTGGGTATTATGGGTGCACTGATTGCCGCCACCGGACGTGGCCTGAGCAATGACGTTTACTTCCAGGTGGGTCTGTTGACGACCATTGGTCTGTCAGCCAAGAACGCCATTCTGATCGTTGAATTCGCCATGGCACTGGTTCATCAGGGCAAAGGTCTGGTGGAAGCGACCATGGAGGCTGCACGTATGCGTCTGCGTCCTATCATCATGACCTCACTGGCCTTTATTCTGGGTGTGACACCACTGGCACTCAGCACAGGGGCCGGCGCCATGAGCCGTCAGGCCATTGGTACCGGGGTTATTGGCGGTATGCTGGCAGCAACCTTCCTGGCCATTTTCTTCGTACCATTATTCTATGTACTGGTTATGAAGCTGACCTGGAAAGTACGCGGAAAACCCGCGAATCAGCAGGAATAACTGACCTGTGTAAAAACCCGGCTCCGGCCGGGTTTTTTTATTCTTTGTATTTTCCCTGAACGGTTTTTCTCTTCATCGCTTGCATTCTGTGTCCTGTCCGCACTAACCTAGCGCCACTATTATCCAAAACAACAATAAATGGTAATAAGTCTATGATGCGCTCAATTGTGTTACTCATCCTCCTTTCCTGCTCTTTTCTGGCTAACGCCATTACGATCAAAGACATTGATATCCCGGAAATCATACCGGCCCGTCAGGACAACCCTGAAATGCCGATGCGTGGCGCAGCCATCCGCCGGGTGTACGGTTTTGTTGAAAGCTATGTCGGTGTGCTATATGTGGCAGACCCGACGTTAACCGATGAGCAGATCGTGAATGCCGATGTCGCCCGCCGCATGACGTTTTACGTAACCTCTTCGCGCGTCAGTGCCCGTCGTTTTACCAATGCTATTCACGATGGTCTGTCGATCAACATCAGCAAAAAAGAGATGGTGGAACTGGACGACAGCCTGCAACAGCTGACCAACCTGTTTGATCATAAGTTTGTTGAGGGTACGGTCGGTTATATAGAATGGGTCCCCGAAGCACAGGAAACCCGCATCGCCATCGATGGTGAAGTGCGCGGGGCCGTGAAAGGAAAAAAACTGAATGATGCCCTGCTGAAAATATGGATCGGTGAGCACCCGGTCAGCGAGCGCTTTAAACAACAGGTACTGGGCCACCGTGACGACTGAATTTAAGGCAGCTTCAGTAACAGTAACGCTTGATTCTGGCCTTTAAATTATCTCTGCGCTGCCGTTGCTTCATCAGGGCCGCCAGAGATTCCGCCCTTTTTTTAACCAGGTTAAAGCGCCGGTAATTATCCCGGGCGTTGCGGCAGTTACGCTGTTTTTTCTCTGCCGCCGCTTGTTCTTTTTCCCGCCGCAAGCGGCGGGCTTTGCGCTCAGCTTTTACCCGTTTCTCACGCTTCAGATAGTCGGTTCCGGTGCCCTGATAATCTTCATGCTGGGGTTCAAAAGTATTGTCAGGCGATAAGGATTCTTCGTCGATCACTTCGGTTTCCGGCGCTGCGCCCCCGGCCGGTGGTTTATCACCAAAATGAACCTGTCCGTCAGCGTCTGTCCAGCGATAAACCTCGGCCGCGCTCAGGCCCGTGAACAGACACAGTGTCAGCAGAACTCCTTTCTGCATCATAAAATTCTCCGCTTTTGCTGTTATCCGGTCGGGGTCAGCGCTTTGATCATTAGCTGGACGGACTGCCGCCCGCGGAATTCATTCACATCCAGCTGGAAAACAACCTCCGCGTAATCAGCCTGCTGATCCGGCCAGAGCGAAGTATCCACGTTAAACCAGATACCATCGAGCGCCTGATCACTGTCTTCTGGCTGCAATACCAGCTTCAGATGGCGTTCGCCAACAATCCGCTGCTGAACCAGACGGAAGCGGCCACTGAACAGCGGTTCGGGAAAGCCCTGTCCCCAGGGGCCACTCCATTTAAGCTGATGGGCCAGTTGCAGAGTGAAATCCTGTGCTGACAGAGAGCCATCGGTCTCCAGCCGTTCCTGTAACTGAGTGTCATCCAGGCGCCGGCGACAGACTTCGTCAAACCGTTGTGAAAATTCCTGCAGAGCAGATTCATATAGCGTCAGGCCGGCAGCCATCGCGTGGCCGCCAAACTTTTTAATCAGCCCCGGGGCACTCTTATCCACTTCGTCGAGCGCGTCGCGCATATGCAGCCCGGGAATGGAACGGGCAGACCCCTTCAGCAGGCCATCGTCTCCGGCGGCCATGGCAATCACCGGACGGTGAACTTTTTCTTTGATACGTGAGGCCAGAATTCCAATCACTCCCTGATGCCAGTCATGCTGGTAGAGACACACTCCCACCGGCCAGTTCTGATCGCTGTCAAAACGACTGAGAAACTTCAGTGCTTCCTCCTGCATGCCCTGTTCAATCGTGCGCCGTTCGCGGTTCATATCGTCCAGCGTACGCGCCAGATTCAGTGCCCGTGTGGCATCTCCGGTCAGCAGGCATTCAATGCCCACTGACATATCGTCCAGACGTCCGGCGGCATTCAGCCGGGGCCCGACAGCAAAGCCAAAATCTGCTGCCACGACCCGGGAGGATTCCCGTCCGGCCACCTGCAGCAGCGCCAGCACACCGGCACTGGCATGCCCTGCGCGGATGCGGCGCAGCCCCTGCTCTACCAGTATGCGGTTGTTATGATCGAGCGGCACAACGTCAGCGACGGTGGCCAGGGCGACCAGATCAAGCAGCTGAGCCATATTCGGCGCGGCATCCGGCAGCAGTCCCCGGACTTTCATTTCTGCCCGCAACGCCAGCATCAGATAAAACACAACGGTGCAGCCACAGGCCGCCTTGGAGGGGAATTCACAGCCGGGCTGGTTCGGATTCACAATGGCAGCGGCCTCCGGTAAGGTGCTGCCCGGCAGGTGGTGATCCGTCACCAATACCGGAATACCGGCCTGTGCCGCCGCCGCGACGCCGTCAACCGACGCGATACCATTATCCACGGTCATAATCAGGTCCGGTTCCATGGTCACCGCCACAGCGACCAGTTCCGGCGACAGGCCGTAGCCAAAATCAAAGCGGTTCGGAACCAGATACTGCACATCGTTCGCGCCCAGCATATGTAATGCGCGAATGGCCAGTGCCGTACTGGTTGCCCCATCCACATCAAAATCCCCGACCACCAGCAAACGTTTACCAGCTGTCACCACCGGCAATAAGAGCTCGACCGCAGCGCGGATACCTTTCATCTGCTGATACGGCAGCAACGCCGGTAATCCGAGATCAAGATCCTTCGCGCTGGTGACCCCGCGTGCGGCGTAAATTCGTTGCAACAGCGGCGGCATATCGGGTAAGTCCCAGTGGGCAGGAAGCTGACGCGGTGTAATAGCAGGCATAGGAACTCGGGCGCTGGAATAAAAGCGATATGCTAACACGCCGGCGTTCACTCCTCAGGGCGAATACGCAGAAAGCGGGCAAAACGCGGTAAACCGGTTTTTGTCAGACCGTTATATGCAAAAGTAATGCGACTGCCCAGCGCAGGCGGAGACTGACGCTCGGCATCGGAAAAACCACTGCCAATGCGGAATTCCCGCCCATCTTCCATACGCACCACCACGGCGCCCATCTGTCCCTGATACTTACCTTCGCCGGGAACGTACCCCACCACAGTCGCTTCATCGTCCTGAGTGATCTTTACCTTCAGAAGATCGTCACTGCGGCTCAGCTGATAAAGTGAATCAGCCCGCTTCAGCATCAGGCCTTCACCACCAGATGCGGTGACCTGTTGCAACAGCGCTTCCACCTCATCAGCACTGCTGACAGGGCGCTGACGAACCAGTTGCAGCTGACTGTTAGTGGCTGCATTAACCAGCTTTTTTAACGTCCGGTAACGCTCTGTAAACGGGGCAGCCATGGCCGGCAGATCAAATACCATAAAACGCATCTGCCGCCAGTCGTCTTCCACCGGTTGTTGCCGGCGCACAACGCCGGAAGCCCAGCTGAAACGTTCACGCCCTGCCCATAATTCACCGTCCAGTGGGGTATCCGGAAATCCGTGAGTAAACCATTGCGGTACCTGGATATAGCGGCCACTGCGGGTCCGCAAGCGCGTTCCATCCCAGTAAGCCCGCACACCATCCAGTTTTTCACTGACCAGATATTGTTCAACATCAATCCCCGGCTGATAAACCTGCGCCAGCATTAATGCCGGCGCCGCATCGCCTGCGGCTGCATACAGAGATTGGGGAAGTCCCGCTAAAAGCAGGGTTAAAAGAATAATCATCACAATGTCCATGTGATTTCCTCCATGAAATCCACCTACAGGAATTAACCCTGATTCAGACTTATTGGCAACCCCGGCATTTTAATTTCAGACTTTCAGGCGATCTCTCTTGACTAAAGAGCACCTGAACGGAATCCTAACAGCCTGTTTATTTTTTAATTGATTGGTTATTCATGCGCTGTTATCTGTTGGGTCTTGGCAGCAATATTTCCCCGGACATTAATATCCCGTCAGCCTGCCGGGCGCTGGACATGCTAGGTGATGTGCTGCAGGTGTCGCCAGCGATTGCCACCACCACAGTCGGTGACACATTCACAGGGCCATTTATGAATCAGTTAGTCATACTGCAAACTGAACTGACGGAAATAACCCTGAAAGAAAACCTGCTGGCAATAGAATCACGTCATGGACGAGAGGCCAAAACGCCGGCCCGCAAAATAAAAGACAGAACCATTGATATTGATATTCTGATGTCAGCCGGCAATGCCGCTGACTGTCTTCATGCCCGCCTGGACGAAAGCTATTACCGCGAAGTTCAGCAACACTGGCTTCAGGAAGAAAACGTCTGATCGTAACGGTTAGCCACAAAACGTCCGCCATCCACCCGCATCACAGTGCCGGTGACCGCCGCTGCGCTGAGCAGATAATCACAGGCCTGCACAATCGCACCGTACCCCAGTTCCTGGCCCGTCAGTGACTGAGATAACACCATATTCCGGTATTCCTGCGTGTGCTGCGGTAAAAACTGAACCGGCCCCGGCTGAATAACATTCACCCGCACCCTGGCAGCCAGTCGCTGCGCCATGCTCAGAGACCAGTTCTGTAATCCGGCTTTGGCTGAACAGTAAGCTGAAAAGCGCTGGTTAGGGATATCCGCGTAAATATCACTGATACTGATCATGGCCGCACCCTCGGCCCACTGATCCGACAGGGCGTCCGTGATCTGCGCCGGTGACGACACATGCACGCGCCAATGCTTTTCAAAATGCATAGCCAGATCTTCAGCCGCCTTATCCGGAATAATACAGGACGCATTATGAATCAGCGCATCAACCGGCCCGACAGCAGCCAGCTGTTCACATAAAGACTGAACGGCTGCCACATCGGCAAGATCAGCCTGTAACACCGTCAAGCCCGGCTGCGCCGCCAGCTCACAACGGGAATTATAATGCGCGATTACTTCCCAGCCCTGAGCCAGATAGTGTTCTGCAAGGGTTTTTCCCAGACGCCGGCCAGCACCGGTAATAAGGATTCGTTTTGCCATACCTACTCCTGAAACTGACGCCTACCCTATCCGCCGCAGCCTGTTTTGTCACCTTGGAATACATAGCTCCAGACCCGTCATTAAACAACAAGATAACGGTATAAAGATTTCCATCCGCTTCGCTCCCGGCTGCCGCAGCAAAACGCCCGACCTGAATGTGGCAACAGGTCTGGATAATGCGCAGAACGTTGCCCGCAAGGCAGTATCTTAAACAAAACTGACAGCGGACCGGGTTGATACTGGCGATAACCTTACGACAACCGCTAAGCTCGGACTGCATTCACTAAAGGCCGAGCTTCGATGTAGAAAAGGAGTTGGTTGCGGGGCCGGATTGGTACTGGCAACCACGTTGCGACGACCGCCAGGGCGAAAAATTATCCACTGTTGGAAAGTTTTTTATTTACTGGAAAGTTGGTTGCGGGGGCCGGATTTGGAACGGCCAGTCCCACTGCGACGACCGCTAAGGGCGAACTTCTTAGCTGAACAACAGAGTTTTCATGCTGAAAAGGATTTGGTTGCGGGGGCCGGATTTGCAACGGGCAGTCCCACTGCGACGACCGCTAAGGGCGAACTTCTTAACTGAACACCAGAGTTTTCATGCTCAAAAGGAGTTGGTTGCGGGGGCCGGATTTGAACCGACGACCTTCGGGTTATGAGCCCGACGAGCTACCAGACTGCTCCACCCCGCGACAACAGCATCGGACGATGCTTTGGGTGATCTCTGACAAACCATTTCTGCACTATCGCTGGTCACTGATAGTTGGTTGCGGGGGCCGGATTTGAACCGACGACCTTCGGGTTATGAGCCCGACGAGCTACCAGGCTGCTCCACCCCGCGTCAGAGGCTGCGTATATTACGGAGACCCCCCTATCCTGTCAAGCCTAAGAGATTGTTTTTCTGAGATTTTTCCGGCCAAACCGGTGAGCACAGAGAAAGTGGCCTGTATAGCTGGAGATTTCTCCATTCTGGTGGTAGCTTTAGCTGTACAAAAAATAACAAGAATAAAATTTGCCTATGACTGCGCATCCGAGCAATACAATAACGTCGGCCGCTTTGCAGCCCCTGTTAAGACTGTTGGAAAGCAAAGGTTTTTCCAGCACGGATCTGCTGACCCGGGAACTCGATGCCCGACCGGAGCATATTTCCAGTCAACGTATTCCCATCAGCCAGTTTGACCGTCTTCTTGAACAGGCCAGTAAACTGCTGAACGAACCATCCATTGGTTTCGCCGCAGGCCAGCATCTGGATCTTCCCAGTTTTTATCTGCTTGGCTTTCTGCTGAACAACTGTCAGACCGGTCGCGAAGCACTGACAATTCTGCGTCGCTATTATTCGCTGATCAGTGATACACGCTCACCGGACCTGTTTATCGGTCAACAGAGCATTAAAGTGGTGTATTACGTCGCCGAAGGCAGTGCTTTTGGCAGCCACGCGCGCACGGAATACATTGCCACCAGCATTCATACCGCCGGTAAGGCGTTTGGTGGCCATTTATATCAGATTCAGGGGGCTGGCTTCTGTTTTCCTCCGCCGCCTTATAAGGACGATCTGGAGCGCTATTTCGGTATTCCTCTGCAATTCAATCAGCCTCATAACTGGCTGTCGTTTTCGGCACGTCTGCTGGATAAGCCTCTTTCCCAGGCCAACCCGGAGTTGTTTGCCATTCTCAAGGCTCAGGCTGACAAGGCCTCCGAGCGTTTTTCACACCTGAAGCCGTTTTCCCGTAAGGTGATGCATATTCTGTATCAATGGCCGGAGTCCATTCCCATCACCAAAGAGTCCGTGGCGGAACTGCTGAGTACCAGCAGCCGCACGCTGACGCGCCGTCTGCAGGAAGAACGCTGTCAATTCTCTAACCTGTTGAAAGATGTGCGGCTGGAAAAAGCCAAGCACGCTTTAAGCAACGGCCACGCGGATGTTCAGCAACTGGCTATCGAGCTGGGTTTTTCCGATCGCCGCGGCTTTGAGCGGGCTTTTAAGCAATGGACCGGTAAAACACCGGCTGCTTATCGTAAAACCTGTCAGGAGCAGCGCCAGGGTCAGCGCCAGATGGAAGAGGCATAACGCCCGGCAGCGGGTTACCATCGCCGGGCGGCCATAAAAAGCAGCCATAAAAAAGCGGCCGGAGCCGCTTATTGTCATTGTATCAGTGGCTCCGGCCTGCCCGTCACCAGTCATCAGCTGACAAGGCAGCCCGGACGGTGCGCATTTTTTCTGACTTTTCCAGTTCCACCATGCTGCTGAACAACAGCCGCGAGCCGTCACTGGTGGATTCACTCAGCATCTGGCTGTAAAGATCTATCAGATAATCATCAATGCGCAATGCCATGGCAACCAGCTCATCGACACTGATATCCGGATGAATTTTCACACATTCTGCCAGCGCTTCACTGATGGAACCAGGCTCAAACTGATGCCATTCATCCAGAACTTTCTGTTGCAGATTCTCTTCAATACGGGTGACCGACTCAGCCAGTGTATTTTCATGCTCCGCAAGCAGATGACACATCATATCAACCCGTTCTTTCTGCGTCTGATCACGCAACTGCTCAAACAGATTACGCGCATGCTGATGCAGCTGACGACTGTAGGTAAGAATGTCTTTAACAGTTGAGTAACTCATGGTGTCCACTCCCTTTTGTTACTCTCAGCATAGCCTTCACCGCAGCAATCTCCATTGCCGGGTATCAACAATTTATTCCGCGTCGAACTGAGCTTTGAGGTCGTCTTTATAAGGACGGACAGCTTCTTTGTCTGCGTTACTGACTCCTTTCACTGCTTTCATCATCATCAGTGATGCAGACATCATCTGTGTCATCATGGCTTTCTGTTCCTGCGGCAGATCCGAATCTTTCACCTGCTGCAGCTGAGCTTCAAGCTGGGATACGCTCACCGGTTCATTTTCGATTTCGAGTGCCAGGTAGGCCAGAGAAATCTGCCGTGTCATCCCTGCCCATTCTTCAACGTTGTCATACCCTGCCGCCTGCACTTTCTGATTAAAATCGTCATACAGTCCGGCAGACTTCAGATCTTTGACACCCTGATTGAGCATTTCATCAATACCCTGAGAACCATCGGGCATTTCATCCGGCATCTGGTCTTCATGCTCAGATAACCATTGCTCCAGCGCCGGCATATTTTTCATCCAGGTTTCAATATCCGCACCGGTCAGATCAGCGGCAAACGCCAGCTGAGAAAACATAACAATGATGGCCGCCGTAATTAATCGCATCCGTATCTCCTGTGATAACAGTTTTGTGCCCAATAGCAGAGGCTTACCCTAACGGGCTTTCATCGCGGCGGCAATAAATCTCTACCGCTACCGCTTCATCAAAATCCCCAATCGCGGGCAATGTCGCAAAAACGCCGTGTTGCAGATGTTGTAAATCAACAAAATCCGGCGCCACCTGACGTGTCTCTGCCAGCAGCCACTGGGGTACCTGCAGCAGTAATTGCTGCAGATCGCTGCTGGCGCTGATGTCGTACAGCACGTCAGCCGCCAGTAACCGGTCTGCTTCAGGCCAGTTCTGGTTTTCGACAATGTTCACACGAACCTGGTTCAGCCTGGCGTTTTCCTGTACCGCCAGCAACGCATTATCGTCCAGATCTGCGACCCAGACTTCGCTGGCGCCACAGAGCGCGGCCGTGATGCCGACAATGCCCGAGCCACAGCCAAAATCCAGCACCCGCTGCCCGGCAACCCAATGAGGGTTACGCATCAGGTAACCGGCCAGAGCCCGTCCCCCGGCCCAGGCAAACGCCCAATAAGGCAGCCGGTGCCAAAGATCGGTAATCTGGGCTGTATCCAGTTGTATGTCCGTATCTTCCAGCGCCATCAGCCAGAGCCGCACCCACGTATCCTGAGGATCACTCTGTGCCAGACCTGCGCCCGGTACCGGCAGCGCCCGGCTCAGCTGTTGCAGAATTTTATTACCAGCTGACATAACGGCGCTTAAACTGGGTGACTTTTTTCAGGTAATTACGGGATTCGGCTTTCGGATGGCGCCGCACAATCGCCTGATAAACTTCATCGGCTGACATACGGTTAATGCGGGCGATGGCCTGACGCCGGTCAGAACTGAATGTTTTCAGCAAATTACCGGTGCCACCATTGTAGGCAGCGATCATGCAGTACTCTTTTTTCAGCCAGCCCTGCACATCGCGCAGGTAAACATCGCGCAGAATAGACAGATAAGCGGTGCCGGTATCGATGTTATTAGCCGGATTAAGCAGATAATTCCGGCCGGGCTTATCATGGCGGCGATAAATTCGCTGAAACACGTCTTTACCGGCGGTGGACTGCATCACCTGCATCAGTCCGTAAGCACCGGCATGAGACACAGCAAATGGATTAAAACTGCTTTCTGTTTCCATGATGGCCATGATCAGCGGCACCGATACCCGGTATTTATCACCGGCCTGCTGCGCGAGCCCACGATACCGGCCGGCACTTTTCTGCCGGTGGCTGCGCACCATGGGAATATTGACCCAATACCGGGCACCGCTTTTTTTCAGTTTATGGTCGGTGAGATATTCGGCGAAACGATTGGCGCGCCAGGGATATTCAATGACTTTGCCATCATGGTCCAGTACCTGGCCGGCAAGAAAAGGTTTACCGGTAATGCCCATATCCGCTGCGGTATATAAATCAACAGCAGAAGGGTCCGCCGGTGTCAGCAGTGTGGCTGCAATCGCATGGCGCAGCGAGGTAACCGGTGTTTTGCTGCCCTGGGTTTCGACCCGGATCAGGCCGGCATCAAAATCAATGTATACGCGGGTATGAAAGTCATCCAGATACTTTACAAAGGTGCGGACAGAACTCTCTTCATAATCATCGCCCCAGACCTGATTGGCTTTTTCTGAAAAGAACACGTATTCCAGAATCACCGCCTGTACATCCGAGGATAACTCAGCAAAATTTTCCGGCAGCTCTGTACTGTAGTTTTCCTGACTGAAGGATTCAGCACAGACCAGACAACTGATGACGGCCAGGAGGGGTAAAAAAGGAAAATGCATAAAGCGGATACAAAACCGGCGGCTTAAAGCCGCCAGTTTATCGGTATGTAGCCCGGGTGTCAGCTTCAGCGTCTGGCTTCGCGCCGTACCGCTGATGGTGAGAAATCCCGTTCACTGAGATCATAACTGAAGTTCATGGTCGATCCGCGTTCGTTATCCAGACCTTCGGCATAGTAGCGCCCGTCTTTCAGATCGTAGGTGACTTCCAGTGTGGTATAGACCACCGGCACTTCGTAATAATTGATCAGATGCGCTTCGGTCACTTCCCACAGCTCGCCATCTTCATCGTATTCCTCGGCGTACACAATGGACCAGGAATCTTCGTCAACATAGTAGCGGCGGGTGCTGTAACGATGGCTGTAGCCGACCCGCAGTTTGGCTTCAATCACCCACACCCGGTGGGCTTCATAGCGCAGCAGTTCAGAGTTGATGTGGTGCTCATGAAGAATATCATCCAGCTCAATATCTCCCTGGTGCACTTTGTAGGCGTTATACGGGATATAAATCTCTTTTTTGCCTTTCAGTTCCCAGTCGTAATAATCCGGGGCACCGTTAAACATATCCACCTGATCCACTGTGCGGATTGAGTTGGTATTCACATCGGCTGTGTCGTAGGCCAGGTCCGGCGTGCGGCGCAGACGGCGCTGACCCGGCATGTAAATCCAGGATTTACGCGGTGAGCGGATCTGATCCAGCGTCTCATGCACCAGCGTAATGGCACCGGCCATATTGGCAGGCGCCAGCGTTTTACGTTTCAGCAGGAAAATTTTGTTATCCAGATCTTTCGGTTCCGCGCCACGCATACTGTATTTAAAGAAGTACTCATACTGACGCAGCACATCCATGCGCTGACCACCGGCCGTGACGGACGAAGCAACGGCAGTGTAAGAATCCGTCAGACCACGGAAGCGCAGAGTATGATTCCACAACACTTCCAGCCCATCAGCCGGGATCGGGAATGGCGATGACATGGTGGCGCCTTTCACCCCGGAACCGTATTTGAAGACTTCCGCGCGGGTCGCGTTGGTTTTGATTCCGTCATAGACGTACTGCGGGTAAGACGCGGAACGGCGTGTCGGATACACCTCGAAGAACATATCCGGGAAACGTTTCAGCATCTCCCGCTGGCCGTCGGTCAGACGCGCTTTGTGCTCTTCGGCATTGGCAGCGGTAATACGGAACAAAGGTTTATCAGCGGCGAACGGGTCAGCATGAAAGTCACCGGGCTTATGTGCCTCATCTTTGGGGATACCACCGGTCCAGGCCGGAATATCACGTCCGTTACCGGCTTTCTCTGCCCCCACCGGAGTCAGATCCTGGCCCAGTCTGGCTGCCTCTTCCCTGCTCACTCCGGCTGCTACACCGCTGCTTGCCAGGGCCAGCACACAACATAAAAGTGTTTTTTTCATAGGTGAATTTCCGCCACAGATAGAGTCATATTCGGGCGGAGGCTACTTCCAAGCCTGAACTCTAGCAACCTGGGGTTACAAAATACTACAAATTACTGAAACCAAGGTTCCATTCAGACGTTTATTGATAATTTAGGAAATAGTAAACTCATATTGCTAATACTTTTAGCTGATACAACCTGCGTATCAACCTGACGCAGACGTGCCACCAGAGCTGCTGTCAGCGGCAGGCTGCGCGGGTCATTGCGCCGCCCAGCCCAGAACGCCGGCGCCATATCCGGGCTGTCGGTTTCCAGCACAATGGATGATTCCGGTAACGCCGCCACCGTACGTCTCAGTTTCTGCGCCCGTGGGTGGGTTACCGCCCCGCCTATTCCCAGAACAAACCCCAGATCATGCCAGCGCCGGCCCTGCTGCTCACTGCCGCTGAACGCATGCACCATACCGCCCTGATCGAAGCCGCTGCGCTTCAGCCAGGCAGCGGCTTCGTCATGCATGCCGCGGATATGAAGGATCAGAGGCAAACGATGCGCCCGGGCCAGTTCAGCCTGTTGACGGAACCAGAGCCACTGCTGCGCCAGCAGCTCATCATCGGTTGCCAGAACCTTATCCAGCCCGGCCTCACCCACGGCCACAACCGCCGGGTCTGCCAGGGCACGGTCGAGCCAGTCAATATCCTGCGGGCGATGACTGGCGAGGAAATAAGGGTGTAAACCCTGAGCGTAAAACCAGGGGCGATCACGGCACACGTCCGCCAAGCGATCACCCTGTTCACGACTGATGCCCGGAATCAGCAATCCGATGCAGCCCATCTCACGGGCCTGTTGCCAGATAACGGTACGATCGGAATTAAAGTCAGGAAAGTCAAAATGGCAATGACTATCAAACCAGGGATAGGGAAAATTCGTCATGGTCCTTCCGGCATATGTGAACAAATTTCACTCGGTAACTGGCGTAAAGCCGGTTAATCTGCTTCATTGTAATGACCTGTAAAGCAGTTGCTGAACGGCCCGGGAGCACACAGACAGATGGAACTGAGCACCAGAGAACTGAGAGAAACCATCATCCGCCCGACGCTGCATTATCTGGGCAAATCATCCGACGCCGCTGAAAACCTGCTGACCGCCATTGTATTGCAACAGCAACTCCGTCCCCGGGGGAATACCCAGGGTATGTTATACCCCGTGGATGCTGCTCTGCATCAGAAGGTCTGGAATCAGTGCCTGGCCTTTGAACCTGATCTGGCCAGTAAAATACGGGGACTGGCTTCCCAACGCGAATTTCTCAATAACCCGCACATTGAGCTGCAGACCAACCTGAGCTATGCCACTGCCATCGCCTGGGCGGTGTTTCTGGCTTACCCACAGGTTCGCCATCACGCCGAGAAAAACGCTGCCACTGCCTGATTACTTCAGGTTAAGCGACGGCTTCAATGCCTTCCATAAAGCCATATAGTTTCTTGCCAGCGGCACCGCCGGCTGTTCTTCCACAATGGGTTTGCGCAGCGTCAGCATACGTTCTGCACTGGCAGAATAGGCAATATAGGTTTTCATAAATTCCGGATAGGCTTTGAGCTCTTTTTTCACCCAGGCCACATGGCCGGCTTTGCGGCGGTCAATCATAGTGACAAAAGGCAGCCATTGTTTGGGTTTGGCCCAGTCAAAATCCTCTTTGATCTGCTGGTAAGCCCGGATCGAAAGCAGCGACGGTTCCACTGGCAGAAGAATACGGTCACAGGCTTTCAGTACGCCTTCCATCTGCGGTGTCATCATCGGCGGACAGTCAATAATCACCAGCCCATAACTTTCGCCCAGCGCACTGAGCGCCTGACTGACCCGCTGCTTCGCATCTTTTTTGGAATCGACCCGCTGATGAAATTTACGCAGTGACGCATCGGCTGATAAAACATCAAGCTTAGGAATAGCCGTGTGCTGTATGTAATCCGACAGCGGCTTATGCTCATTCCAGAAACCATCCTGCTTACGTTTCGCCTCTGCGCCCAGAATCCAGCTGGCAGCCGCCTGGGGGTCCATATCCCACACCAGCACAGGAATCCCCTCCCGCGCAGCCAATGCGGCCAGATTGACCACCGTGGTCGTTTTGCCAACGCCACCTTTGAGCTGATAGACCGCCAGTGTCCGCATATGCCGTATTCCTTTGTTGCCCGGGCCCGGCTGGCTTAAGTTTTTATAAAAGCCCACCGAACCATAATTAACAGTAATAATAACACCCGCGACTCAGGACGACAGCCCGCAAAGAGTGCGCCGCAATTGGCGGGGGGTGGCAGAGAACCAGCGCCGACAGGCACGGATAAAGGAGCTCTGTTCCTGATACCCCAGACCAGTGCTGATATCTGCCAGACTGAGCCCGCTCTGCGCCAGATACTGAGCGGCCAGTTCGCGGCGGACACTGTCCAGCAGATCGCCGTATACCAGCCCCTGCAGAGCCAGACGTCGTTGCAAAGTGCGGCGCTGCATCCCCAGCTGGGCCGCAATCTGGTCGATACCCACGCCGCCGAACGCCAGCTGACGGGTAATCAGGCTTTCCACCTGCTTCCCGATATCCAGCGGAAAACGCCGCAGAATATTACTGACAAAGATTTCGGCCGCCTGTCCCAGGCGGGCATCCGCCTGATCCAGAGTCAGCTGCAGTGCATCCGCGGGCAACAGAATCGCATCCACCGGCTGATTAAACAGAGTGTCACAGTGAAAATACTGGCGATAGGTGTGCACTGCCAGACAGGGCGACTGACGCAGCAGGATTGTCTGCTGGCCGGCGGCCAGGGGTGCCAGCACCGACCAGAGTTTGGCTGCCATAGCAAACGACTGTTCCGTAATCTGCCGGTGTGCCACACCATCGGACAGTTTCAGCTGATAGCGCACGCACAACATGCCTGGTGCATATTCGTCATCCGGCACAATATGTCCGCCGGGCGTGTGGTAGGCGAAGTAACGGATCAGCGCCGTCAGCGCATCGCCCACCGTCCGGGCGTGCCGGACGACCAGCGCCAGCGGTCCATACAGTGACAGGTCCTGCAAGGCTGACAGGCGCAGGCCAAAGTCTTCCATGTCCAGCTGTTCGGCAGCATCCTCATACAGACCCGCCAGCGCATCCAGTGCTAAAGGGAGTTCATCTTCCTGCAGCGCGCGGGCGTTGATATTGCGCCGTTCAAGCAGTGCCAGAGGGTCACCTCCTGCTGAACGAACCAGCGTTTCAAACCCCATCAGCGCCCTCGACTGAATCATTTCAGAGATCATACCGGGCCCCTGGTGACAGCCATCATGGCAGTATTCTTCATGACAGTACTCTTATTGTTACGTCCGCTATTTTGTCACCAAATGACAATACGGCATAGTATCCCGGTGCCATCATGTGGCTGCTGTTATCAGTAAAACAACAATAAAACCATCCGCGACAGAACGGATTACCGTTCGCGGCACACAGGTCAAACGATGAACAGACACCACCCCACCAGTCTGGCGGAACTCGGAACGCCATTGGTCAGCGCCCGTTCTGCTGAAATCTATCACTGGCAAAGCGGCCAGATTGTGAAATTATTCCGTGCGGATTTCTGCCGGAATTCCGCCCGGCAGGAACATATCAATGCTGATGAAGCTCACCGTCAGGGGGCTACTCATATTGAATGCCTGGGTGAAGTCACCATTGAAGGCCGCACCGGCATCATTATGAAACGCCTCGACGGTACGACTCTGACAGCAGCCGCTGACCGTAATCCACTGAACATTATTGCTGTACCCAGAACTCTGGCGAGGCTGCATGCTAAAGTCCACGATACACAGACTCAGGTGATGCAGGACATCCGCCTCATGATCCGCGATTATCTGGATCATCCGGCGCTGGCGTTTCTCAGCGCAGAGGAAAGAGCCCGCGCAGCGTCCTACCTGCAGACACTGCCGGACGGCGACAGCATTCTGCACATGGATTTTCATACCGAAAATATTCTCGTCAACCGGCAGACAGAAACGGTGATCGACTGGGCGACAGCGGCGCGCGGCCATGCCGGAGCAGATATGGCCATGACCTGGTTTCTGTTTCATGAAGCCGAGTTGTTTCCCGGTATCAGCCGGGCACAGACCATCTTTTACAATCTGATGCGCCGCCTCATCTACCGGCGATATATCCGTCACTACGCCAACATCCGCCAGCTGACAAAATCCCGGATCAATCAGGATATTGAACGCTGGTACCCAGCCGCCCTGATCTGCCGTCTGGCGATGTGGAGTGCCCCCAGCGAAGTAGCCCCTCTGCGTAAAAAAATCCGCGGGCTGATCAACCGCCCGACCGCGGATAACCGGCCAGAGGTAATCTGAATATGAGGGAAAGTCTTTCATCACTGGCGCAGCAGCCATGGGACATTATCGTCATCGGTGGCGGCATTACCGGCGCTGCGGTATTACGCGAAGCGGCGCGTTACGGTCTTAAATGCCTGTTGCTTGAGCAACGCGATTTTGCCTGGGGAGCCTCCAGCCGCTCCGGTAAATGGGTCCATGGCGGCCTGCGTTATATTAAAGAAGGTCAGCTTAATGTGACCTGGCATTCCGTGCATGAACGGGAAAAACTCTGCCGTGAACTGCCCGGTCTGATCAATATGAAATCCATGCACTGGCCTTTATTTAAAGGACAGATAAAAAATGAACTGATGATCCGCGCCGGGCTGTTTCTGTACGATGCCATGGCCGGCAAACGTTGGCGGCAGCGGGTAAAAAAAGAACAGCTGCTGGCGGATTTTCCCGGCCTGCAGGCACCAGGATTAAAAGGCGCTGTGTGTTTTTACGAAGGACAGACGGACGATGCCCGCCTGACACTGAGGATTATTCAGGAAGCTCAGAAAGAAGGCGCCACCGCACTGAATTACACTCAGGTCACGCAGCTGATAAAAGAAAATAACAGCGTCTGTGGTGTTACGGTACAACAGGAGGGCAGCAGTGAAACCTTTAATATCCGTGCGCATCAGGTGATTGCAGCCACCGGTGCCTGGGCTGATGACCTGCGCCAGCAGATACACAGTGATACCACCCAGAAGCTGCGCCCTTTACGCGGCAGCCATCTGGTTTTTGATCAGCACAGACTGCCGGTTAAAAGCACCCTGATTCTGGAACACCCACAGGATAAACGTCCGGGATTTATCACACAGTTTCAGGGACGCGTCATCGTCGGTAATACCGATATTGATCACCGTCAGAATATGCAGCGGGATGCCTCCGTCACCGGGCAGGAAGTGGATTATCTGCTGCAGACGGTGCAGCATTATTTCCCGCAATATGGTATCCAAAGGCAGGATATTCTGGCCACTTTTTCCGGCGTCCGCCCGGTGGTGGATTCAGGCGCGGATGATCCGTCGAAGGAATCCCGCGACCATATTGTCTGGTATGAAGACGGTCTGATCACCATTGGTGGCGGCAAACTGACGACCTTTCAGCATATCGCAGTGGATGCTTTAAAACGCATACAGCGGCGCTTTCCGCAGCTCAGAGAGCTGGACACCGGCGCCCCGTTGCTGGCCAGCCCGGACCACCCATATACCCTGGCGGATTTTTCCGTCGGGCAGACAGAACGGCTCAGCGGGCGTTACGGCGGCGCCCTGCCACATATGATTCAGCTGGCGGGAGAAGATGATCTGAGCCTGATACCGGGCACCGATACCCATTGGTTTGAACTGATCTGGTGTGCCCGCTATGAAGATGTACGCCATCTCGATGATCTGCTGCTGCGCCGCACCCGTATCGGATTGTTACTGAAAAACGGCGGCGCTGATTATTTTCCCCGTATCCGCGCACTGGTGCAGACGTCACTGGGCTGGAACAACCAGCAATGGCAACAGGAAATCAGCCGCTATCAACAGCTGTGGAAAATGCACTACAGCGTTCCGGATAGTGAAGTTGTGCAACTGAACAGCGCTCCGGAAAAGCGCCTGCGGGAGAATCAGAATGATATTTGAAACTCAGCGCCAGGCGCTGATCACTCTGTGCATCCGGTTATCCCGCAAGGGTTATTTTGCCGCAACCGGCGGCAATATCATGCTGCGCCTCGACGATAAACACGTGGCCGTGACGCCCTCAGCAACGGATTATTTCTCCATGACGGCGGCGGATATCTGTATCCTCACACTGGAGAATCTGACGCAGGTAGATGGCATAAAAACACCATCCGTGGAGGCATCTTTACATGCGCAGCTGTTACGCCGGCGACCTGATGTACACTGCAGTATTCATACTCATCAGCCGCTGGCCAGTGCCTGCACTTTGCTGGCCCGGTCATTGCCGGTGCCGGACGACCTGCAGCCATTACTGGGAAAACACATTCCGCGCGCCCGTTATGCTCCTTCCGGCACGCGCATGCTGGCAAAAGCATTCGCTGCACAGATTAACTCAGCCAGTAACGCCTACCTGATGACTAACCATGGCATTGTGTGCGCGGGCCGTGATACAGACGATGCCATGCAGAATGTGGCCGCGCTGGAACACTGTGCACGTCAGTTTCTGCAACAGAATCTGCTGCACCGGATAGATAAACAACCGCCTCAGACAAAGCTGCTGCAAAGCATTCTCCGCACGCTGCAACAGGAGACGTCTGATACCGGAGCCGCCATTAAAACCATCCGCCAACACCAGCCACCCGCTCCGGTGTTGAGTGCCATTCAACAACAGCAATGGCATAACTGGCAGGCTATTAAACAGCGCTTACAGCAAAAAAATCTGTTGTGTAGCGCATCACCTTTTATATCAGCACGTAACCCCGATGATCAGAGCATCTGGGGAGCGCCCGCCGATGCACCACAGCCAGAAAAAATTCGTTCTTGGCAGGAAGCAGCGGATGATCCGGCTGCTCTGCATCTTTGGATTTATGCCCGGCGACCGGATATTACTGCCATTGTCAGCGGCTGCGGTACCTATGGTCAGCTGATGCTTGAACTGTGCGGTTCCATGCCGGGTATTTTCGACGAACAGGTGCGCCACACAGGCATCATGCCCCCTCCGGCAGACAGCCGCCAGGCGGCAGCTAAAACCCTCGCGCGTGGGGGAAATATTGCCAGTATTGGCGATACGCCACTGGTCATGGGCATGACAGCTGAGCGGCTGATACTCAATGCCGAGTTATTTGAGAAAAGCGCCAAGGCTTACCTGTTGGCCGCAGCCACCGGCCAGCCGGTGAAAACATTGCCATGGCCAGTGCGCTATATCGCCAACCGGCGGCTCAGAAAAGATCAGCAACAGGCACGCCTGAGGATACAGAAAGGCCTGCTGCCGGAAGAATCAACAGGCTACTGATTCCTTCGTTCACGCATAAGCCACGGCGCAGCCACCCAGACCACAATAGCCATTGGGGTTTTTCGCCAGATACTGCTGGTGATAGGTTTCTGCCGGATAATAAGGGCCCGCCAACTGAATTTCCGTTGTAATATCACCCATACCGGCCTCATTCAGGCGCTGCTGATAATGCGCACGCGTCGTTTCAGCAACGGCCAGATCTTCTTCAGAATTCAGGTATATTCCGGAACGGTACTGGGTGCCGATATCGTTACCCTGACGCATCCCCTGAGTCGGATCATGACTTTCCCAGAAGACTTTTAATAAGGCTTCCAGTGTTACCTGTTGCGGGTCATACCAGATACGCACCAGCTCATTGTGGCCGGTCATACCGGTACAGACTTCTTCGTAAGTCGGGTTTTGAGTATGGCCACCGCCATAGCCCACCGAGGTCGAGTACACCCCGTCCAGCTGCCAGAAACGCCGTTCAGCGCCCCAGAAGCAGCCCATTCCGATCTGTAGCTCAGCCAGGCCGGCGGGCAGTTTTCCCAGAATCGGGTTACCATTAACATAGTGCTTTTCCGCGGTCGCAAATGCAGGCTGTTCACGGCCAGGCAAGGCTTCAGCGGCTGACGGAACCGCCATAAGTTTTGGACGCCACATAACAGACTCCTCATATAAAGGGTACAGGCACAGTATGACTGAAAAAACAGCAGAATATTCCCTGCATTTTCTGGGGACAGGCAGTGGCGGCGAACTCAGTATGGGTTGCTCTGCTGCAGTACTGATGCACGACCATCAGCCTCACCTGATGATTGACTGTGGCCCGGGCACGGTCAACGCGTACGTAAAAACCTTTGGCAAGCTGCCCTCTGCCCTGTTTATTACCCACGGCCATCTGGATCATATTGCTGATCTGGAAATTCTCACCGTGCGGTTGCGCCTGTCCGGCGCGGCACCCGTACCTTTATTTGTGCCGGTGAATATTATTCCACTGCTGCATCAGCGGTTGGCCAGTTATCCCGGCACCATGGCCGAAGGCGGGCATAATTTCTGGCAGTCCTTTCAGTTGATTCCGGTCACAGAGGCATTTGAATTTCAGGGCCTGGATTTTCACCTGTACCCTACCCGCCACCACGCCCCGGGCTTCAGCTACGCCCTGCACGTACCGGGTCTATTTATCTATACCGGCGATACCCGCCCGGTGCCGGAAATTATTCACCACCAACTGGCAGGCACTGAGCATATTTTTCACGACTGCGGCGCTGAACCTAATCCATCCCACACAGGCTTAAGTGATTTAAACCGCGAATACCGTGGCGACCTGCTTAGCCAGTTTGTACTGTACCATTACGCCAACGAAGCCGCGGCCAAAACCATGGAGCAGGCAGGCTTTACTGTGGCACGCCCCGGTGACTCTTTTACCTTATAATTTTCACGTCAGATGAATCAAAAACCATTCGAACAGCGGCTGAACACAGCCATTCAGCAGATGCTGCACGACGCCAGCGTCAGTGTGCAGACATTACCCCAATGCCCCCAGATTAAACTCTGGCTGGTTGAGCCCGGCGCCATGCAGCGCCCGTTTACTCAGGATGAAATTGTAAATATCCAGAATTATCCGGCGTACTGGGCTTTCTGCTGGGCCAGCGGTCAGGTGCTGGCGCGGGAAATCCTGGCGAATCCGCATTGGGTAAAAGATAAAAAGGTGATGGATTTTGGCGCCGGTTCCGGCGTAGTGGCCATTGCCTGCAGGATAGCGGGTGCGCGGGAAGTGATCGCCTGCGATATTGATGCGGATGCCCTGCTGTCCTGTGAAGCAAACGCGGAATTAAATAAGGTGAATTACCGCATTCACGGTGATCTGTTTGCGTTTAACGAAGATCTTGATCTGCTGATTGCTGCCGACGTACTGTACGACAAAGCTAACCTGCCGTTACTGGACGTGTTCCGCAACAAAGCGAACGAAGTGCTGGTTGCCGATTCACGGGTGAAAAATTTTGATTTCCCGCCCTATCAGGCCATCGGCCGGCACGAATCCTTTACCGTGCCGGATCTCGATGAGCTGGATGAATTCAGATGGGTCAATCTTTACCGCAGCTGAATTCATCCACCGCGCTTTAAACAGCCGCTGTTTAAGCGTCCGGCATTTCAATGCGGCGGTTGCCGGCACCTTTGGTTACCGCCAACGGACCGGCGCTTGAAACGCTGTACTCGCTGTCCCGGATGGTGCTGACATAGAACCATTCAGCAGACGCTTTATCCTGCGTATAAGTCACCATCATATAGCCACGGTCAGCAGCATTCAGGTATTTCAGGTCATCCACCAGCGTAGTCACCGCCATCTCAAAATTTTCCTGCATCTGGGCTGGCTGGGCGCTGTTTTCCAGACCTAAATAGCGTTCAAAGCCCGGAGAGGTAACAGAACCCGTAGCGAATTCAACGGCGGCCGGGTCACCGGAGCGGTCAATAGCACCGGTACTGGTATTCATCAGATAGATATCATTGGCCCAGGCGTTGTGGGTATCGCCTGCCAGCACAATGGTATTCTTCTGCAGTTGAGCGGAGGTCTGTAACAGCTGCTCACGGTTGTACATATAACCGTCCCAGGCATCCAGGTTATAGGGCACGACCGTCGTTACCCGTGCACGCTCTTCATCCGTAAGTGTGGAATCGCCCTGCAGTACCCGTTGCTTGATGGTGACCAGCTCGGAGAGCATAGTCAGTAATTGTTGCTGCGCAGCGTCGGCATCACCACCACTGCTTAACAAAGACTGCAAAGTGCCGAGACCAGTCAGCAACTCCATGGGCACGTTCATACGCCCCATCAGAACCTGCTGACCGATGACCTGCCATACCGCATTGGAGTCCGACATCCACTGCTGTACCTGAGCAACCTGCGTATCCCCCATCAGAGTGCGATCGGCACTCATCAGAACTGAGCTGTCTGCCATAATATCGGCAAAACCCAGCTGCTCTGAACGTGCCAACAGGCGGGTTTCCAGCATATGCAGGCTGACCAGATCGCCAAAATCAAAGGTGCGGTAGATGGCTTTCAGGTCAGAACCGCTGCGGATCGGCAGCCATTCATGATAGGCCTGCACGGCAGCATTCATACGCTCTGTCCAGCTGCCTTCACCGTCATTATGATTCTCTGCACCATTTTTATAGGAGTCATTGGCCACTTCGTGGTCATCCCAGATGCAGATAAACGGCTTGTTCTGATGCGCCAGCTGCAGGTAAGTGTCAGAACGGTACTGGGCATAACGTTCACGGTATTCAGACAGGGTCAGCAACTCAGCCACAGGTTCCGGCGCCCGTACCTGAGCGTCAGCGGTCGGGTATTCATTGGAGCCATATTCATAAATGTAATCACCCAGGTGAACAATCACATCCGCATCACTGTTGGCCATTTCACGATAGGCATTAAACAGCCCGGCCGGGTAGTTGGAGCAGGAGCAGACCGCCATTTTGACCTGATCAACCTGCCCGGTTGGCAGAGTTTTGGTCTGGCCGACCGGTGAGGCAGCTTCGTCTGATACCGCAAACTGATAGTAGTAAGTAGTGTCCGGCTGCAGGCCGGTAATATCGAGCTTAACGGTAAAGTCTTTGCTGGCATCGGTGTTGGTAATGCCATTATTGAATACCTGGGTACCCTGCTCATCATGATAAACCGCCCAGGCAACGTTCACAGTGCCACTATATTCTTCATCGTCCGGCGTAACACGGGTCCAGATAATCACCCGGTCGCTCAGCGGATCACCGGAGGCGACACCATGACCGAAAGCGAAAACAACATTATTGTCGATGGGAGCGCCGTTGCTGTTGTTGTTGCTGTCGTTATCATCGTCGTCCCCAAAACATCCGGTCAGAACAGCCGGCACTGAAACGGCCCCGGCGCCGGCAGCGACGGATTTCATAAAACGGCGACGGGTAAAAGCGGTCTTGGATGACATGCGGTTAATCCTGTAGAGAACAATAATGGTTCCATATAGGACTAAATTTGTAAGACGTTTTTATGACAACATTGATGCCATCAGCGGCACAAAAGCCTTCTCCGGCAGAACAATCCGGGCGAGAAAAAGTAGCCCGTGAATACAGTATCCAGTACACTCTTGCCCCTTTATCTTTACCTATTTACCAGGCTCCGGATGCTCGATAAAAACGCTCTGTCTCAGCTCAAAACACTGAAAAAAGAAATCCACGACAGTACACCCAGATATCAGGGGCGCGTACGCACCACAGGTGGACGTTTTGGCTTCGTCAACACCGACGATGGTAAGCAGTTCTTTATTGCTCCCGATGAGATGGAAAAACTCCTGCCCGGCGATGTGATTGAATTCCGGGTGGAGCCTGCCGGTGAAGGCAAAGAACAGGCATTCACGGAAAAGCTCGTCAGTACCGAGCTGAACGAATTCTTCGGGCGCTACATCATCCGTGGCAAAGGCCATTTTATTGAACCTGACCATAACACGCTCAATCGCTGGATATTCGTGCCGCCAGCGGCGCGCAATCAGGCTGAAGAAGGTGATTTCGTAGCGGCGCACATTACCAAACACCCTTATCCGGCCGGCAAAGTACAGGCAGCCATTGATACTGTCATCGGCAAGCCGGACGATGAGCATATCGAAAACCGCTTTATCAAAGCCAAATTCCATATTGCAGACGCATTTGATGACGAGGTGAACGCCGAAGCACAGGCCCTGACGGCACAGGACACCCATGCGCTCAGCAGCGAAAGAACGGATCTGACCCACCTGCCGTTTGTCACCATTGATTCAGCCAATACCCGCGACATTGACGACGCGCTGTACGCCGAAGCATTGAGTGAAGGCTGGACATTGTGGGTCGCTATTGCCGATCCGGCGGCCCTGATCGCCCCGGATTCTGCGCTTGACCGGGCCGCGCAACAGCGCACGACCTCGGTCTATCTGCCGGATCAGGTTATTCCTATGTTACCGGCGGAACTGTCAGAACAGCTGTGCTCATTACAGGAAGGGGAAAACCGCCTCGCCATGGTAGCCGAGCTGAAAGTACTGGAAGATGGCAGTATCGATCAGATTCATATTCACAATGCGTTGATCCGCAGTCATGCCAAACTCAGCTACCAACAGATGGCGGCGTTTCTGGATGGCGAAAGCAATGCTATTGCGGCAGAGCTGCAGGGGCCGGCTGTGCACCTGGATGGTTGCGCCAGAGCACTGGCCGAATGGCGTCAGAAAAACTGCCTGTTGATGGATGACCGGCCGGATTACAAGCTGGTCACCGACGAGAAAGGTAAGGTGAAAGAAATCGTCCGCATTGAACGTAATCAGGCCCATCGTCTGGTTGAAGAGTGCATGCTGGCGTGTAATCGCTCAATCGCTGACTGGCTGGCAGAAAAAGGCAGCGGATTTTTTATTGAACATGCCGGCGTACGTAACGAACGCAAAGGCGAAGTGGCGGCCCTGCTGAAAGAGCACCTGCCACTGGAGCAGAAACCGTCACTGGATACACTGGCGGATTATGTCTCCCTGATGCAGCAGGCAGATCAGTCCGCCAGCGAACTGCCCCTGCGTATGATCGTCAGCCGCCAGCTGGAACGCAGCAATCTGTCCAACGAAGCCAAACCGCATTTTGGTCTGGGCTTTCAGCACTACACCACCTTCACTTCTCCGCTGCGCAAATACAATGATCTGATCATTCACCGGATAGTGCGCAAGCTGTTACAGGGAGAAGCGGCTGAAGCCTGTGATGAAGCCCTGCTGGCGGCTATTCAGAGCGGTCAGGCGAATGCCCGCATTGCTGCTCAGCAAAGTGAGTCCTGGCTCAAACTGCAATGGCTGCAACAACAGGATAAAGACACCATTTACCCGGCCAGTATTGTGCACATGAATTCCGGCACTATTACCGTGCGACTGGACGATTCCGGTATCGAAGGCGGCATTGACCGTCGTAAAGCCGGCAAAGAATGGACCTTTGACACCAAAACACTCAGCCATCGCAGTGCGGATGCCCGCTTTGTTCTGGGCCAGCAGGTCCGGGTAAAAGTCAAAGATATTCAACCCCAGGCACGCCTGGCGCGGTTTGTTCTGGCCTGATTAAAGCATGGGCACCGCCTTATTCCGGGCGGCACAGGTATCAATAAAAAAGGAGCCCGTGGCTCCTTTTTTATTGATGACTGCTTTACCTGTTACCACTTATTCCGTTGTCTTATCCGGCCGGCGATATTCAACCCACGTTATGAATATTCACTCATATTCGCTGGCAGAAACCGCCGGATATAACGGCAGACGGTTTATCAGTCGATTTTCCAGGTACGGACCATGGCAAATCCATGTTCTTCAATCCATTGATCCAGTTGTTTCGGATTACGCTTAATCTTTTCAACTTTTTCCTGAGTCGCCGGATTACGATATGTGCCAACCGGTAATTTCGGTTTCGGCAGAGACGATTCCTTCTCGGCTTTGGCACGCGGACCACGGGGCGCAGTACGGGCAAAGTGCTTTTTCAGGTTGGTATAAATGGATGACGGGTTATCTTCTTTCGCCATACCCAGAATCCACTGCTCAATCTGTTCCGCCCGCGAAACATATAATTCGTTCTCGGTCAGGCTGTTCTGATTGCATAAACGCTGAATAACGGTTTCAAACTCTTTAATACCTTCGAGTTTCTTTTCCTGCGCTTTACGCAATTCTTCCAGTTCCTGAATTTTTTGTTGGTGCTGTTTTATTTGCTTATCAATATCGATATCAAATACGCTCACTGCATTACCTCAATATAGAGTCGTAATTTATATATATAAGACAATCCATTCCGCCCCACAGAGACAGGTTGCCGCGACAGATAAACACACAATGTGATTACTGAATATTCATATACCGGAATACGCAGACGTGGCGGCGTTTATCATCGCCAAAGGGGTATGCGGTTGTCTTATCAGACTAGGTTGCGCTGTTATTATAGCCATATATGAACAATTTGAACAATCGCTTCTCTGTAAAGAAAAGCCCGGCGGATAACGGCCATCATGACGCCTGTCATCATTGAGTAAAGAATCCCCTCTGCGGGGTTCACGTCTCTTGTACAATCAAATGATAAACATTACCATCTGGGTAATCATTTTACCCTGCCGGACAGATATGACCACGCTTACACTGGATCAACTCGAATCAGGTGCTCAGGCACGCATTACCGGGTTTACCGCAACTGAAACAAACTTCCGCCGCAAATTGCTGGCACTGGGCGTTATGCCCGGCGCTCAGCTTGAAGTACGCCGCTTTGCCCCGCTGGGCGATCCGATTCAGATTCAGCTGCGGGGCTCTTCCATCAGTCTGCGCCGTCAGGAAGCTTCCATTATTCAAGTCGAGGTGATCGGATGAAGCAGGCTGTTATAGGCGTCATCGGAAATCCAAACTGCGGTAAAACCACCCTGTTTAACGCCTTAACCGGGGCTAAACAGAAGGTCGGCAACTGGCCTGGCGTGACCGTCGAGCGCAAAGAAGGCGTTATTAATCTGCGTGGTGAAACACACAAACTCGTGGACCTTCCGGGGACTTATGCGCTGGACAGTCATGATGATGAACTGTCAATGGATGAAAAAATCGCCCGTGAATTTGTGCTCAGCGGCGAAGCCCAGATCATCATCAATATTCTCGATGCCAGTAACCTGGAGCGGAACCTGTTTCTGACATCCCAGCTGCTGGATATGGGCGTACCTGTGATCTGCGCCGTAAATATGGTGGATGTGGCAGAGCGAGAAGGTATTCACGTCAATACTCAGCTGTTATCCCATCAGCTTGGCGTGCCGGTCGTGCCGATTGTTGCATCCACCGGCCAGGGGATTGATGAGCTGAACCGGGTACTGGCTCATTACATTGAACACGCCACTGTGGCGACGCCGCTGCTGCGCCTCGATAATAATCTTGAAGAAGCCGTTCAGTCGCTTAAAGAACAGCTGCAGGGAAGCGTTGATAACCCCTTCTGGCTGGCGACCCGCGTCCTTGAAAATGATGTCTACGCCAACGGCATTCTGCCGGACAGCAAACGCCAGCAAATTCTGGACAGAGCCCGTCAGCTGCGTACAGAACTGGAGCAGTCGCATCAGCAGCCGATGGACGTGCTGATCGCCAACAGCCGCTATAAATCCATTCAGCATATTCTGCAACCCGTGCTGACGGTGAATAAGAAAGGCCAGTCGCTGAGTGAGAAAATCGATGCCTGGGTCATTAACCGCTGGCTCGGGATTCCGTTTTTCTTTTTTGTCATGTACCTGATGTTTCTGTTTGCCATTAACGTCGGCGGTGCGTTTATCGATTTCTTTGATATTGCCTTTGCCACAGTATTTGTTGATGGCACCCATTACGTGCTCGACAGCGTCAATACACCGCAATGGCTGTCGACCCTGCTGGCCGATGGTCTGGGCGGTGGTATCCAGCTGGTTGCAACCTTTATTCCGGTGATCGGCAGCCTGTATCTGTTTCTGTCGGTGATTGAAGACTCGGGTTATATGGCGCGCGCCGCATTTGTGATGGACCGCCTGATGCGTGCTGTCGGACTGCCGGGTAAATCTTTTGTACCGCTGATCGTCGGCTTTGGCTGTAACGTGCCGGCGGTGATGGCAGCCCGCACCATGGATACAGAAAAAGACCGCCTGCTGACAATATCCATGGCGCCTTTTATGTCCTGTGGCGCGCGTCTGTCAGTGTACGCGTTGTTTGCTGCTGCCTTTTTCAAAGACAGCGGCGCGCTGATGGTTTTCAGTCTCTATGTACTGGGCATCGTGATGGCATTGATCACCGGACTGGCACTGAAAAATACCCTTTTCAAACCAGACCTGACGCCATTTGTCATGGAATTACCGGCGTATCACGTACCCACACTAAAAGGCATTCTGATTAAAACCTGGGAACGTCTGAGATCGTTTTGTCTGCGCGCCGGTAAAACCATTGTGATGGTGGTGGTGATTCTGTCATTCCTGAATTCCATCGGTACTGACGGCTCCTTCGGTAACCAGGACACACGCAACTCGGTGTTGTCGGAAGTTGCTGGCGTTGCCACTCCGGTACTGACGCCGCTGGGCGTGAATGAAAATAACTGGCCGGCAACCGTGGGTATCATCACAGGTATTTTCGCCAAAGAAGCCGTGGTCGGTACCCTGGATGCGCTGTACAGCCCGGAAAACGGTGAAGACACAGAGTACGATCTGTGGGGCGGTCTGGGCGAAGCCCTGCAAACTATTCCGGATAATGTCGCCGGTCTGGCTGACAGCCTGCTGGACCCGCTCGGACTCAGCCTGGTCGGTGCTGATCAGACTGCAGAGCAAGGCGTTCACAGCGGCACTTTTGCCAGTATGGTGCTGTTGTTCGGCAGCCAGATCGCGGCCTTTTCCTATCTGGTCTTCGTGCTTTTGTATACCCCGTGTGTCGCCACTCTGGGCGCTATTGTAAGGGAATCGGGCATGCGCTGGATGCTGTTCGTCGCCGGCTGGAGCACAGGTCTGGCGTACACCACCGCAGTGATCATTTATCAGCTCGGCACCTTTATGCAGCACCCGCTGAGCTCGTCTGCCTGGGTCGCTGGAAGTGCCGCTTTCATTGCCCTGTGTCTGTGGCGCATGAGAGTCTATGGCAACCGTCAGAACGAACGCTATATTCCGCTGACACAACTGTAATACCCCATGCGGCTGCCTCTCTGCAGCCGCATTCCCCGCCTCTGTCACACCTGACACAGATCATTCCGCCCGATTCTTTCTTTATTCTGACCTCAGGGTGCTGTGATCCGACCTTTGCCTGAGTTAGAATGCGCGCGATTTTAATCGGGGAGTCCGTAATGGATCTGATCACTGACCAGGGGCAGTTGTTCATCATCCTGGCCTGTATCTTCGGC
>MDTG01376187.1_pt1 | contig 50782 bp, 48 predicted proteins | sample 811421 | NCBI WGS metagenome assembly MDTG01 (sample SAMN05326645, study PRJNA326480) | marine metagenome | isolation source: seawater | place: Pacific Ocean: South East | collected 2011 | reverse complement strand
TGGGTGTGGAAGCGCAGTAATGCGTGCAGCTGACCAGTACTAATAGCTCAATTGGCTTGATTTATGCACTGAAAAGAATTTTTTTGATTAGATTGTAATACTTTTAAATAATAGAAAAATAGCAGTTATTAGAGCTCAAATAATTAAATCGTTAAAAATAAAAAATATGATATTGGGAAAAAATTAGAAAATATTTCTGCTACAAAAATAAGAAAAAAATTACTTTTTAAAAAATGAGAGATAAAATTCAAATAATAGCTACACTGGGTCCATCTACATTAAATTCTAATTTCCTAAAAAAAAGTAAAAAATATCTCAATCTTTTTCGTTTAAATATGTCCCATCTTTCTCTGGAGAAATTAGAAGAAAATATTAAATTTTTAAAAAAAAATAAAATTACTGAAATTTGTATAGATACTGAGGGGGCCCAAATACGAACTAGTAAAGTAAAAAAAAAAAATTACAAGAAAAATGAAAAAATTATTTTAGGTTTTGAAAAAAAAATATCAAATAAATATATTTCTCTTTACCCTGAATTTAAAATAGAGATTTTAAAAAAAAATACTAAAATTTTTATTGGTTTTGATGGATTAAAATGTGTAGTTTTAAAGCAATTGCCAAATAAAAAAATTTTGTGCAAAGTTATAGAGCAAGGATTAGTTGAAAATAATAAAGGTGTACACATAGAACAAGAGATAAAACTAAATCCACTTACAAAAAAAGATATTCAAGCGATAAATTTAGGTGTTAAATACAAAATTAAAAAATTTGCACTGTCTTTTGCAAATGATGCAAAAGATGTTCACTACATAAAAAGTTTAGCAGGAAAGAATTCTTTTATAATTTCAAAAATTGAGACAAGAAAAGGATTTATAAATAGAAATAAAATTATGAAAAAGTCAAATGCAGCATTAATTGATAGAGGTGATTTATCTCGATATATATCGGTTTCAAAAATCCCTTACGCACAAAAAGATATTATTAAATCAGGAAAAAAAATAAAAACACCTATTTACGTTGCTACTAATTTGCTAGAAAGCATGGTTAGTAGCAAATCTCCAACTAGAGCAGAAAGCAATGATATAATTACTACGTTAGAGAGCGGCGCCAGTGGCTTAGTTTTAGCGGCTGAAACAGCAATTGGAAAATATCCATTTGATTCCGTTCTATTTTTAACTGATTGTATTAAAAATTTCAAAAAAATAAGAAATAAAAACATTCAAAAAAACTTTTTATTCAGTTAAATTACTAAACTGTGAGCAACTTTAATATAGCAATAATTCCAGCTAGATCAGGAAGCAAAAGAATCAAAAATAAAAATATTAAAATTTTTCATGGAAAACCTATAATTTTATGGACACTTGAACATTTAAAAAACTCAAAATTATTTAAAAAAATTATTTTGACTACAGACAGTAAAAAATATTTTAATTTTTTAAAAAATAAAGGTTTTGATGAAATTATTATACGACCAAAAAGTTTATCAAATGATTACGCTATAACTCAAGATGTTATTAAACATTCAATTGAGTATTTAAATAAAAAAAATAAATTTTATTTTGAAAATGTTTGTTGTGTTTATCCTTGTAATCCTTTTTTCACAAAAAAAGATCTAAATCAGGGTCTTAAAAATATAAAAAAGAATAACACTCTATTTTCTTTTCCAGTAACGCAATACTCACACCCTATTCAAAGGGCCTTTATTTTTGAGAAAAATCAAAAAATGAAAATGAGAGCAAAAAAATTTGAACTTACAAGGACTCAGGATTTAACGGAAACTTTTCATGATGTGGGTCAATTTTATTGGGGTAAAAAAAAATTATGGTTATCTAAGAAAAGGATTCACGCTCATTCAATGGGAATAAAAACACCAACATGGAGGTCAATTGATATAGATAATTTAAATGATTGGAAAAGAGCAGAATTAATATTTAAATATTTTAGAAAAAATGAAAAAAATTAATTTTTCGATAATTGGATGTGGAAATATTGCTGGAAATTATATAACAAAATTCAAGCTAAATAAAAAGTATACACATGCAAATACACTTAAAAGTTTGGCAGATCCACTTATTTGCGTTGATGCAAATTATAAAAATTTAATTAAATTTCAAAAAAAATGGAGATTTAAGTATCGTTCTAAAAACTTAAATATTTTCAAAAAATGTTCAAATTTAATAGATATTTTGGTGATTTCATCACCCACAAAAACACACTATAAAATTATAAGAAGAATACTAGATTTAAATTTAAATCCTAAAATAATAGTTTGTGAAAAACCTTTTACTAATAGATATCATGATGCAAAAAAAATTTTAAGAGAATGTAGGAAAAGAAAAATAAAACTTATCACAAATTATAACAGAAGGTGGGATAGCACTACTTTAAAAATTCAAAAAAAAATCAATAAAAAAATTTTTGGGAATTTTATTCATGGAAACGTAATATTCAGCAAAGGGATACTTAACACCAGCTCACATTTTATAGATTTATTATTTATTTTATTTGGGTACAAAAATTTTGAAATTGGTCCAGTCAATCATAAAAAAAAATTTGAAATAATTTACAAAAAATCAAAATTAAAATCAAAAATATTTTTTATACATAGAGATAAAAAAAAAGTTAGTACTTCAGAAATTATTCTTTATTTTGATAAAAAAATTGTATTTTCCTATGATGGTGGAATTACTTGGATTGAGCGTGAATATGATATGTCAACTTTATTCAAAAAAAAAGTAGCTAAAATATATAAGTATAAATCAACTATTAGCAAAACATTGCCAAATTTATATAAATTTATAATAAATATTTTGATGAGTAGACAAAATTCAAGTAAATTAAATATTTATAATAATCAAGATTTAAAAATACATAATTTCTTAAAAAAAGTAATTTGAAAATTATTTGTGATGAAAAAATATAATTCAATAGATAAAAAAGATTTGAGATATGCATCAAAAATTTTGAAATCAGGAAAGTTATCTGGATTTTTAGCAGGGTCGAGTAATTTGTTCTATGGAGGCAAGTATGTAAAATTGTTTGAGAACAAATTACAGAAATATTTTGGAGCTAAATATGCAATTACTGTGAACTCTTGGACCTCTGGTTTGGTTTCCGCAATAGGAGCATTAAATCTTAGGGAAGGTGATGAGGTAATTCTTCCCACTTGGACTATGTCGGCATGTTTGGCGTCAATAATTCACTATAAATTAAACCCAGTTATATGTGATATAGATGAAAATGATTTTACTATAGATGTTCAGAAAATAGAAAAATTAATAACCAAAAAAACCAAAGCTATTATGGCGGTAGATATATTTGGAGCAGCGTGCGATTATGATAAAATTTTTAGAATTACAAAAAAATATAAATTAAAATTAATTACGGATTCTGCTCAAGCAATAGGAGGGAAATATAGAAAAAAATATTTAAGTACCTTTTCTGATATAGGTGGATTTAGTTTAAATAGGCACAAACATATCAATACGGGGGAAGGTGGTATTTTGTTAACTAATAACAAAGAATATGCAGAGAGACTTTATTTAATCAGAAATCACGCCGAAAGTTCATTAAAAAAAAATCAAATTAATAAATATAGAAAGTTAGTAGGATATAATTTTCGTTTAGGTGAAATCGAGTCAGCAATAGGAATAACACAATTATCAAAATTAAAAAAAATCATAGAAAAAAGAAAAAAAGATTCAGAAAAATTATACAAAATAATCAAAAAATACGAAGGAATAATAACTCCTTCAGAAAAATACATAACAAGTAGTGTTTTTTATTTTGTACCATTTAAAATTGATAAGAAAAAAATTTTAACAAAAAAAAAAATAATTTTAGATTTATTTAAAAAATATAATTTAGATATAAGAGGATCCTATTCATCTTTGCATAATTTACCAATTGCAAAAACTTTAATAAATAAAAATAAATGTTCAACAGCTGACAAACTAAATCAAAGTACTTTTCTATACTTTCCAATTTGTTTATATAAATTAGATGCTAAAACTATAAATTCTTTTTCAAAAAAATTTAACTTAGTGTGGTCGAAGTTAAAGTTCAAGAAGTAATTGATGAGAATAAACAAGAATGACAAAATATTATTTATAGTATCAGATTATGGATCGAGAAATATAATTTTAAGCCTAATTAAAATAAATAAATTAAAAAAATATCAAATTTACGATTTAAAAAAAATAAATAATAAAAAAATTTATAATACAAATTATGATTTTATAATTATTGGATCAGGAATTTTTGATTTTAAAAAAATTAATTTTATTAAAAAAATAAATTCAAAAAATACAAAAATTTATCTAATCTTAGATCATTGGCTTGGTTTTAAGCAAAGGACAAAATTTAATAAATATTTTAAAAAAAATATATCCCATATATTGGTTTCAGATATTCAAGTTAATAAAAAATTAAAAAAAAACCTAGGTTTCAAAAATATTAAAAAAATCAAAAATTATTTTATTCATGATCAAATAAATAAAAGTAAAAGCATAAAAATTAACAAAAAATTTGACTTTTTATATATAGATGATCCAGGATCTTATTGTGAAAATATTAATGATAGAAAAAAAATATTAAATATTTCATTTAAAAATTTACTTGAAGTACTTGATGTTTACTATAAAAAATCTAAAAAAAAAATTAAGTTACTTATAAGACCTCATCCATCTCAAAGATCATTAGAATTATTTAAAAAAAATATTAGATTGAAATTAAATAATTCAAAATATGAAATTAAATTTTCAAGAAAAGGAGACTTGTTGGAAGAAATTATTAAATCTAAATATATATTTGGTATGCAATCATCTGCTTTGATTTTATCACAAAAATTAAAAAAAAAAACTTACTGCTGTGTACCAAAAAAGTTTTTAAACAGATATTCAAAACTTAATCTTGTGAGAAAACAACATACAGATTTTCTGAGAGAAATATAAGTAAATGAGAAAGTTGAAATATAGATCTGATATTGATGGTTTGAGAGGAATGGCCGTTCTATCAGTTATCTTGTATCATTTTAATATTTCTTTTTTTTCAGGCGGGTATTTAGGGGTCGATATTTTTTTTGTAATAAGTGGTTACTTAATATCATTAATTATATTAACAGATATTAAAAAAAAAAGTTTTTCTTTAATTGAATTTTGGAAAAGAAGAATAACTAGAATATTACCTTCATTGTTTTCTGTAATATTTTTTAGTTTATTATTTTTTATTTTTTTGATGCCACAAGAGGAATTTGAAAAATATTTAGACTCAATTGTCTCTAGTATTTACTTTTTTTCAAATTTCCACTTTCAGTTTCAGACAAATTATTTTGATATTTCATCTGAATATAAACCATTATTACATACTTGGTCTCTCGCTATAGAAGAACAATTTTATATAATATTCCCAATAATAATTTTGATTTTATTTAAAAGAAAATATTTATTTTTTTTCATTTTAATATTTTTATTTAGTTTAGGGTTTAGTCAATGGGGTGGAAATATAAACCGCTCTTACCCATATATAGAAAGAGACTTATTATTTTTTAATCAAAGTTATTTTGCCCAATTTATGTTTCCATTTGGTAGAATATGGGAACTTTTATTAGGTTTTTTTGCTGCATATTTAGTTTTTAAAAAAAAAAAATTAATTTTCAGTAGTAAAGGAAAAAATTTAAACAATATTGCATTTTTTTTCTTATTATTCTCGATTATTTTGTTTGATAAAAACACTCCTTATCCCAGTTTTTATACTTTGATTCCGTGTTTAAGTGTCTTTTGTCTCATAATTTTTAAAGATGAAGAAAGTATAGCGTATAAAATTTTATCAATAAAATCCCTTGTTAGAATTGGTATAATTTCTTATTCACTGTACCTATTCCATTATCCTATATTTTCAATTTTTAAATATAGTTTGGTTGATATTGATCAAAACTTATTTTACATCTTTATTTCGTTATTAATTGTATTCACTATCTCATTTTTAAATTATGAATTTATTGAAAAAAAATTTAGATTTAAGATTAGATTTTCATATACAGCTACTGCAATTTTATTTTCATATGTTTTTTTATCAGTTTTTGTTTTAGTATATAGTTCAAGCTTAAAACCACTTCTAAATCAAAACAATTTAAGTCAAAATATTTTAAATTCATTTGAGACATCAAATGAAGTAAACAATTGTTTTAAAAATGATGTGACAGCAAGAAATTTTACTTGTCAATTTGGTAATTTAGAAAAAGAAAATTTTGATTTCATCATTTTAGGGGATTCTCATTCAGTTTCATATCACAATTTTTTTAAAAAATTTTCAAAAGAAAAAAATCTTAAAGGAGCACTAATTGCTTCTCCAGCATGTATTCCGCTATTGAATACTTATATTTTATCAAACAAAGAATCAAAATTTATTTGTAAAAATAATATCGAAAGTATATATAAATTTATTAGAGAAAATGAAATTAAAAATATAATTTTAATCTCAAGATGGACTAATTATACTGATGGTGATTATTTTGGAAATAAAGCAAATTATATTTCAGATAAAGAATTTGGTCCAAGAAATTTAATAGAATCTAAGAAGTCTTTTCAATTAGGTATTAAAAATACAATATCAAAATTTTCTGAAATAAATACGAATGTTATAATTTTTGACCAGCCACCAGAGCAAAAATTTAATGCAAAATTTGTCTATAGAATTCTTAGTAAAAAAAATAAACTTAACTCTGAACACATAGCAAAGAAATCAATAAACTTCAAAGATCATGAGAAACTTAAAAAATTTACAAATTCAACATTCAAAAGTTTAAAAAAAAACAATAAATATAATTTCAAATATTTTAAATTAGAAAATTATATGTGTGATTTGAATACTTGTGTTATTGGAGACGAAAATGGATCATTTTATAGAGATGATAATCATCTTAGTTTTAATGGTGTAGATAGAATATTTGTACCTCTAAAAATTTTTTTATTAAATAATATTATTTTTTAGAAATTTATTGAAATCTTTAATTATTTCAAAATCAGTTTTTTTAACAGATTCTTCAGATAATCCTGCAATGTGATTAGAGAAAAAAAGTCTATTTTTGTTTTTTGTGTACAATTTTCCTTTTAAACTAACGTTATTACTCGGCACATCTGAGGCATAAAAAATTTTAATCGACGATAAATTTTTAACAATATATTTTTCATCAACAATTTCACCACGTGAAGAATTTATTAATAAAGCATTTTTCTTCATCATTTTTATCTTTTTATGATCAAAAAAATTTTCTGTTTTCTTATTTAAAGGAATATTTATTGACACTATATCGGAAATTTTGATTAGATTATTTAAGTTGGTTTTATTATTAATATATTTATCAAAAAAACTAATTTTAGCTCCAAATGCTTTTAAAATTTTGGCAATTTTTTTACCATTTCTTCCATACCCAATAATACAAATTTTTTTTGAATTAATTTCTTTACTAAAACCACTAAACTTTAGCTGATTTATTTTGATTAACCTTAGTATCATATAAATAGTAAATTCAGATGATGAATGAATATTCTTTAGGAATTTGTTTTTATTTGAAAGATTAAATATTTTTATATTCTTATTTCTAAAATATTTTAGATCAATATGATCTGTACCTGTCGTTGGGGAAAGAATATATTTCAATTTAGAATTTTTTATAAATGGAATTTTATGTTGAAATCTGCATAATAAAATATCGTATTTATAAAACTTTTTTTCAAAAGATTTTTGATTAAGATTTTTATAAAAGATACAATTATAATATTTTTTAATTTGATTGAGAGTTTCAATGCTAAATAAATTTGTAGACCCACAAAATAGTGTAAGTTTTTTCATTTATAAAAATTTCTAAATATAATTAAATCTTCAATACCATCTATATTTAAACTATAAATATTTTTTAATATAATATATCCAGTTTTTTTTCCTACTAAACTTTTGTATTTGAGAAATTTATTTTTTTTAATCAAATAAAAAGATCCTGATCTGATATAAACTTTTGGTAATTTTTGTCTTGGTATCATATTTTCTATATTCTGATTAATATAATTTTTTAAGTAGCCACTTTTAATTGTTTTCATTCTAAGAGGATGATTACCATCAACGTTTTTTATAGAAACAATAGAGTCATATTTTTTATTTTTGTTTTTGATTAATTTTAATGCATTTTCTATATCTTTAAGAGATCTAATAGGAGTTGTTGGCTGTAGTAAAAGTATATAGGTATACTTTTTTTGAAGTTTTTTTTGAAACTTATTTAGCTCATATAAAACAACATCTTTTGTTAAAGAATTATCTTTACTAAGTTTATTTGGTCTCAGACCTAAAAAATTTAAATTATGTTTTCTTATAATAGAATTTATATTTTTATAATCACTACTGACACATATATCCATGTCATATTTTTTTTGAAGTTTTTTTGCAAACTCAATTGAATATTCTATTAATTTTTTTTTTTTTACTCTAACAAAGTTCTTAAGTTTGATTGATTTAGAATTTTTTCTAGCTGGAATTATACAAAAAATTGAGCTCATTTTTCTAAAAAATATCTTGGAAATTCATTTTTTCTTGTTGGTTCTCTTTTAATTTTAGTTCTAAATTTTTTTAAAAAATTATCTGTAGCAATTTTTGGTCCTGGAAATTTGAGAGAAAAATACTCGTCCAAGTGAATTATTCCTTTATTTTCAAGATTTTTATAGATCAGTGGGAGACTTACTTTGTAACCCAAATAAAGATCTAGATCAAGATTACAAGAAAAAATTTTTTTATTTTTATTTTTTTTAAAAAAATTTGGTAATGTTTTTGCTATTTCTCCCTTGATTAAAACAATATTATTTAATTTTAAAAATTTTATTTTTCTTTTTAATAAATTAAGATTTACATTACTAAAACTCTCTGAGGTAGAAATATTTTTTACATTAATTTTTCTTTTTGAAATTATTTTTTTTAATTTTAAATACTTTCTATGCTCTTTATATATATTTGAGCCGAAATATTTCTTGTTTGAAAAATTATTAATATGATCTTGTTTCGAAAAATCTGTAAAACCACTAAAACTATCAAAACCATATATTTTTTTTTTTGATTTTAAACTTTTTAATAATAATGCAATTGACAATAGACTTTTTCCGTTAAAAACACCTAACTCAATAAGGTCCCCATTAATTTTGTTATAATTTTTTTTGCAATGATTATACCAAAATCTTAATGAACTATTATTTAAATTATAGTTGTCAATATTAAGAATATTAAAAGTATATTCTTTAAATTTCATTTAGCTTTTTTATAATTTTCTTTAATTCACTTGAAGTTAATATTTCACTATTATTTGATGTAAATTCAAATCCATCTTTGACTATTCTGCCTTTTTTTCTTTCTGAAGAATAAGTAAAATAATTTTTATTTTTACTAAATGAAATTTGTGGCTTTATTACATAAAAATTATTAAATTCAACAATATGATTACTATCTGCTTTAGAGCATAAAAATTCGTGTATTTTTTCACCTGGTCTAACTCCAATAAATTTAAATTTAAAATTTTTATTTATTGCTTTGGCAAGCTCTACTATTTTTGTGGATTTAATTTTTGGGATAAATACCTCTCCTCCTTTCATAATATTTAGATATTGAATCACATAATCAACACCTTGTTCCAAAGTAATAAAAAATCTTGTCATATCTTTGTGAGTAATTGGAACTGTTTTTTTACCTTCTTTGTTAAATTTTAAAAAAATAGGCAAAACAGATCCTCTAGAATTTAAAACATTTCCATATCTTACGACAGCAAAAGATATTTTTTGATCACCCACAATGTTATTCGCTGCAACAAAAAGTTTATCAGAAACAAGTTTTGTAGCTCCATAAAGGTTTACAGGCTCAGTAGCTTTGTCAGTAGATAAAGCAATTACTTTTTTTACATTATTAAAAATTGACGCTCTAATTATATTTTCTGCTCCAATGATATTTGTTTTTATAAATTCTTCAGGATTATATTCTGCTGCAGGAACTTGTTTTAGAGCAGCAGCATGAATAACAAAGTCAATTCCATTCAAGGCAACTTTTAATCTTTCTAAATCCCTTACATCGCCTAAAAAATATCTCAATTTCTTAGATTTAAATTTTTTTTGTAATTCAAATTGTTTTAATTCATCTCTAGAGAATATTACTATTCTTCTAACATTACCAATTTCAAGTAACCTTGAAATCATACTTTTTCCAAAAGAACCGGTAGCACCACTAATAAAGATATTTTTATTTTTTAAAAAATTAAAATTCATATAGAAATGATTATTTATATGTTTTTATAAATATATTCAAAAGATAATTTAAAAAAGACAGCTATAATTGTTTTAAGTATTGCTTTGTGATAGAAAAATCAAAATTTTAAAATCATGAAAATTTTAATTACTGGCAGTGGAGGATTTATTGGATTTAATTTAGCAAAAAAGCTTTGTGATCTTAATTTTAATGTAATTGGTGTTGACAATTTAAATAATTATTATGATGTTAATATTAAAAAAAATAGGATTAAACTTCTTAAGAAATACAAAAATTTTCAATTTAAAAAAATAAATTTAACAAATAAAAATTCATTAGAAAAAATATTTAAAAAAAAAATTGATATAGTTTTTAATCTAGCTGCGCAGGCCGGGGTTAGATATTCTATTAATAACCCAAGAAATTATTTTGAAAGTAACTTGTTAGGTTTTTTTAATGTTTTGGATATTTCAAGAAAAAACAAAATAAAATATTTTTTTTATGCTAGCACAAGTAGCGTATATGGAAATAGCAAGCATAAAAAATTAAGTGAAAATCATTCAGTTGAAAAACCAATTCAGTTTTATGCTGCAACAAAAAAATCAAATGAATTAATGGCACATGCTTATTCAAAAATATATGGACTAAATACAATTGGTTTGAGATTTTTTACTGTATATGGGCCCTGGGGAAGACCAGATATGGCTTTGTTTAAATTTACAAAATCAATTTTACAAAATAAAAAAATAGAAATTTTTAATTATGGAAACCATATGAGAGATTTTACATATATTGATGATGCAGTAGATATATTAGTAAATATTTTTAAATATTTACTTTCAAAAAAAAATAGAGGTTTTTATGAAATATACAATGTTGGAACTAACCAGCCTATTCAATTAACGCGTTTTATTAAAATTATTGAAAATAAATTGCAATTAATTTCAAAAAAAAAATTTTTAAAGTTGCAACAAGGTGATGTTAAAGAAACAACCTGTGATACAAAAAAAATAAAAAAATTTCTTCCAAAAAAATTAACATCGGTTGATGTAGGCATTGATAAGTTTATAACTTGGTATAAAAGTTACTATAAAACTAAATGAATTATTTAGTTAGCATAAATCAAATTTTAAATAATGGAGAAAGAAAGAAACTTATTATTTTAATTTTTCTTTTTTTAATTTCTTCTGTATTAGAAATTTTTAGTTTGGGAATGATTTTTCCATTAATACAATCATTGTTAAATCCCGAGTTAGTTAGTAATTTTTTAGAAACAAAAGTTAATATTTATATAAATAAAGACGACTTGAGAATTTTAATAATTACAAGTTTCTTCTTAATATTTTTGTTCAAAAATATATTTATATTTTTTTTCAATTGGTGGACATTTAGATTTACAAACAATTTAAATGTTAGATTGTGTAAAGATCTATATTCCGGATATTTAAATATGGATCCAATTTTTTTTATGAAAAGAAATATTGGTATTTTAATGAGAAATTTACAAATAGAGGCTGGTCTAGTATCTAAAACAATCTATCAATTAATAACATTAATAAATGAGGTTATTATTATTTTATCAATTTCCATTTTTTTAATTATTTTTGATTGGAAAAGTTTTTTAATTGTTTCATCAAGTTTAATTTTTTTCTTTTACTTTTTTAACTACTTTTCCAAAAATTACATATATAAACTTGGAAAGTTAAGAACAGAACGTTCAGCAAAAGTTCCTAAAATACTAATTGAAGGTTTTAATTCCTATAAAGAGATCCAAATATATAATGTAAAAAATTTTTTTATTAATAAATATGCATCGGAAGAAAAATCACTTGCTGAATATAATATTAAACAGTCACTAGTTGGGGTTTTACCAAAACTATATTTTGAAGTTATATTCATTTTAATATTTTCAATTTTTGTCTTTTATTTTTTATTAGGAAACGCTGTTGTAGTTCAAACTGGTGCAGATTTGATAACTATCATTGGTATGTTTGCCGCCGCTGCAATAAGAATCTTGCCATCATCTGCAAGAATTTTGACTTCTTTACAGGGAATTAGATATCAAAAAAAATCTTTTGAAATTATTTTTGAAGATATCAAATTTATAAAAGAAAGCTTAAAATCAAAAAATTTAAATATTAATCCACAAAGTTTAGACTTTGTTAATTTCTTAAGTTTTAAAAATATATCATTCAGATATGGTAAAAAAAAAATTTTTGATAATTTTAATTTACAGATTAATAAAGGCGAAAAAGTTGGAATTGTTGGTGCTAACGGAAAAGGCAAAAGTACACTATTGAATATATTTTTAGGTTTTTTAGAACCATCATCAGGCAAATTTACAGTTGATGATAAAGATATAATGGAAAATTTAGAAAGTTGGAGAAAAATTGTTTCATACGTTCCTCAAAATATAAACGTAATGAATATGAGTATTAAAGAAAATATCTTGTTTGGTAGAGATAAAAACTTAAATATAGATGATAGTATTTTAAGAAAAAGTTGTTTGAAAGAATTTGTAAATAGTTTGGAAGATGGAATTAATACAGAAATATCAGAATTAGGAAAAAATATTTCTGGAGGTCAAGCGCAAAAAATAGCAATTGCAAGAGCATTATTTGCAAAACCTGAAATTTTATTTATGGATGAATCTACATCTTCTATTGATAACGAAGATGAGAAAAAAATTATTGATAATTTATTAAACGATAAAGATTTAACAATAGTTTTTGTGACTCACAAAAAAAATTTGTTAGAAAAATTTGATAAGGTTGTAGAGCTGAAGTGAAAACTTATTTATATAAATTAATTTCCAATAATAATTTTATTAGATTTTTATACTTTTTATTGTTGTTATTCTCATGTTTTTTATATCACAAAAATTACAAAATTTTTTTATCAAAAAAAAAAAAGGTTTGCGTGGCTTTAAATGATGTTAGATTTGCTAAAGATCTGAAAATAATCGAAAAAAATAGTAAATATTTTTTCTTTAGGATTCCTTATAAATTTCAATCTAGATTAATTAACCCTATAATTATTAAAAATAAAATAGATTTTAATAATGAATATGATTTATTTTCTTTGAAAAATAATAATAAAAATAAAAAATTAAAAAACGAAATTATAGAAAAATATTTAAATTGTTTTTCATTTTTATTTAATATTATAAATGCTAAAGCTGTATTTAGTGCAGCTGTTCATTATAAATGGGATGTAATTATTGGTGAAATTTCAAAAAAAATTGGCATAAAGTATATAATATTGCATAAAGAAAATTTTACACCCTTAAATCATCAGATAGAAAATAAATCTAAATTTTATAATGGTTTTTTTAAATCTAAAGCTGATTTAATTATTACACAAAATGAATTAACAAAAAAAATTTTTGAAAAAAAATTAATAGAAAAAAAAAAAATTTATTCACTTGGAGCATTAAGATTTTCAAAATACTTAAATTTTATAAAAAAAAATAATAAAGCAAAAAAGAAAAACAATTCTAGAAAAATAGTTACTTTATTTAGCTTTAGCCACCGATCTGGAATCTACGGAAAAAGATTTCAAATTGATTTTTTCTATAAAAAAATTGGTTGGATTAGGTTATTTAGAGATGTGCATAAAGCAATATATGAATTGGCATCAAACAATCCAAATATAAAATTTATAATCAAAACAAAGTGGATATTTGAATGGCATGATCAAATTTTAAAAGAGATTGGTATTGATTCAGTAAAAAATCTTCCAAAAAATTTAAGTATTGTTGACGAAATGAGTGTTTTAAAACTTTTAAAGATTTCTGATCTAGTGATAGCATTTAATTCAACTACTATATTGGAAGCTGGTTTATTTGGAAAAAAAGTTATATGTCCTAATTTTGCTGAAGCTAAAAATGAATATAAAAAATTTGTTATGCACAATATATTTAAATCTAAAATAGATTTAGCAAATTCACCAGTGGATTTAAAAAAAAAAATTTTGAAGAATCTTTCTGGAAACAAGCAAAAAACAAGAAGTTTTATCAAAGAATTTGAAAAATATATTTCACCAATAAATGTTTCAGTAATTAAAAATTATTTAAATAAAATAGATAACGTTATAAATGCAAAATCCTAAAAATTTATCAACCGATATATTCAATATTGATAAAAATATAGAAAATTACTTAGATTGGCCCGTAACTGAGGATCACTTTAATGTAATCATAGATATTATAATTAAAAATTTTTTTATTATCTTAAATAAAAAAAATAATTTTGAAAAAGTTTTAAAATCTGACACTGCTTTTTTAAGCCAATTAGTACAAATTTATCATTGCCAAGTTGTAAAAAAAATATGTGAAAAAAAAAAAATATAATTTGATCCATGGAAAATTTTCAAAAAAATATTATGATTTGGATAATTCTTTATTTGATTTTCAAAACAAAAGCTTTCTTATAATAATTAAATCTTTTTTAAAATCAATTTTGTTAACTTTTAAAAGCAATAAAATTAAACAATATTTATATTTAATTTTAAATAAAAAATCTTTATGCATTGGTTCGCCTTCATTAATGATACGTGAAAATGCATTTATCAATAAAACTTTTTTGGTAGTCTTAAATACGGACTCTATTAGCATCAAAAAACAAACCAATATTGAAAACGAATTAAAAGATATAATTATAGGTTTTTTTAATAAAATTAATAAAGAAATTTGTGGTTTTTTTGATATTAAAATTGATAATGAAAAAATTGTAAATCATTATCTAATCCGATCTAGAAAAATATGTAATTTTTTTAATAAAAAAAATTTTTTTAATTTTAGTCATATTTATGGTGCAAATTCTTCAAAACCTTCTACAAAAATCTTAGCTACTCATTTAAAAAATAATAAAAATATTATTTACGCACAAGAACATGGTAATAATAATTATTCTTTACAAAATAAATTTTTACCAACTCTTTATGTAGGATATGATAAATTTTTATGTCCAAATGATGTTTGTGCAAAAAATCTTGAAAATAACATTTATAAGTTTCATAGTGATAATATAAATTTTTTTCCTCAAACAATTTCTTGTAAGTTAAAATCGAAATACAAAACTAATTACAATCAATCATTAAAAAATATTAACTTAAGCAAAATTAAAATATTACTTGTTGGCTGCCCCATGGGTCCTATTAGAAGTCCCGTTTCTCCAGGAAATTTTTTTTATTATAGATTTTTTTTAGAAAAGCAAATTCTAGACGCTTTCAAGTTAAACAATTTCTGTATTGATTATAAACTTCATCCAGACAGAGTGGGATGGGAAAAATTCTTTAAACTTTCATCAAATAAAATTATTTATGACAAATTTGAAAAAATATATAATTCTTATGATGTAATAATTTTTACTTATACATCAACCACTTGCTTTAATTTATTATTATCCTCATCCAAGCCATGCATCATTTTCAATACAGATCTTAATCAATGGAATAAAAATGATTTAATTTTTTTAGAAACAAGATGTCATTCTGAAAATTTAAGTTTTATTGAACAAAACTCTTATAAAATGGTTAGTAAAGATAAAAAAAATCTTGAACATATTATAAATAGTTCAATAAAAAAAAGTCAGAATTTTGAATATAAAGAAAATATTTTAAATTTTAATATATGATTAATAATATCATTTTTAAAAAACAAATTAATGAGATTGTAATAATAGCTTCTTTTGTTTTTTTAATTGCAACAACAGGAATTATGGACAATCTAGTTGGTATATTAGATAGTCCTATTGCATCCATAACAAATTATATTAAGATTTCTACTTTATTATCACCTATTCTTATTTTTTTTTCATTAGCATTAAAAAAAAATAATATTTTTATTAAAGATAAATTTTTACGTTCAATAATTTTTTTCGTTTTATTTATTTTTACTTTAGAAATTATTCATTCCGCATTTTACTTATCTAATAATATAGATTTTACCACAGAATATCTGAGGCATTATATTACATTAGGCTATGCTTTAGAATGGGGTTATGTTTGTTTTGCATATTATACTTTATCATTGTTTCTTGATGAAAAAATAAAAAAAAATATAATAAGTATATTAGTTCTAATTTCAATTATATATTCTTTTTACGTAATAATAGGAAAAATAAATTATAATTTTTTTTACCAAGACAATATTCAACCTACTATTTTCAACCAAAAATTTCCTTTAAGTGAACATTACAGTTTCTTTTTTGTTTTTGCTTTAAATTTACCAATTTTTTTTAATTGTGAAATAATGAAAAATATATTTTTCAAAGTAATTTTTATTATATTAATTTTTTATACTATTTTTATTAGCTCCTCTCTTGGAGCTCTTTTATGCGCGGTATCTTTAATTCCAATATGGATATTGTACTTTTTGTTAAATATTAAAAATAATAAATATAAGATAATTTCATTTACTATAGTATTTATTGTTTTTTTATTATTAATAATTAGTTTTATCTATTTCGACTCTAACTTTAAACAATACATTTTATTTATTTTAAAAATGACGGATTTAAATATTATTAATTATGTATTTTTCCCCGATCATTTAGGTGGAAAAGAACATAGTGCAATTGTAAGATATAATTCTTTTTTAGATAGTTTTACATTAATTAAAGATAATTGGTTATTTGGAAATGGAATTTTGCTGAATTCATTAAATCAATATATGGGTTCTAGCAGCCATCAAAATATTTTATATCCAATATCAGCGTATGGAATTTTTGGATTATTTTTATATATAAATATGATTGTTAATTTATTTAATAAAAAATTTTTAAATTTAAAAACTTTTTTTTATATTTTTTCTTGCGCACCATGTTTTTTTGGTGTTCAACTTTTTAATGACCACATTCCTATATATTTTGGATTAATATTTTTTACAATTGTAAAATTTAATAGTTTAAATCAAAATAAATTAAAAGACTTTTAAAATATTTCTTCATATATTAATTTTGCAAAAAACTGATTTCCCAGTGAAGTAAAATGTATATTGTCACAAAATAATTTATTAAATTCTGGGTAGTATAATTTTTTTTCTTTTGTATTAATTAATTTAATTTTGTAATTATTATTCATATAATTTATTTTCTTTTTAAAATGTTTTTTATAAAAAACACTTTTATTTTCATCTTTAAAATCATCTTTTGATGCCAGTGTGACTATATAGAATTTAGATTTTATTTTTTTTGATAATGTGAAAGCGTCTAGAGTATTTATTAAATAATTTTCTGCTGCCGTATCATAGTCTTGTTTATCAGGTATTTTATCTTGTCTTAATGTTTTAAATGCGAAATTAGGGAAAAAATATTCTAAGCTTTTTGAATAAAGATTATTCATTAAGAAAAATAATACTGAATTTTCATCAAGAGTTTTTGAAATTTTTTTTAGATTATAAAAAAATTTATTTTTTTTAAAGTCATCTTTACTAAATTTTAGTTTTTTTTTATTTCTATCTAATCCCCAAAAAATAACATCTTGTTCATTTACGTAGTTTGCCCACAAAATTATATCAGGATATTGTTTTTTATTAATTTCCGAAATTAGTCTATTAATTGCAAAATCTGAATTAGTTCCACTTTTGGCAAAATTTTTAACATTTAATTTGTCTGAAATTTTTTGTAATTCAATAGGCCAACTTGTGCTATTAGAATTTCTACAAGCAATATCAGAGGTAGAACCTCCAAAAACCCAAACATTAAATTTTTTTTCATTTTTAATTTCTATAGTGAGAGGAATACTTGAGCTTTTATCAATTAAATTGTTATCAATAGTAGAGAAGCTGAATTTTTTAAGACTATTTATTTGTAATTGAATTTTCTTATCAAAACCATAAAATATAGATTTATGGTTAAATGATATTATTGAAAATAAAATACGAGAAAATAATTCTAAAATAACTATAATTAGTATTATGGATAAAAAATAAAATAATGAATTTTTATAGTAATTTTTTATAAACATATATTTGTTAAATTTAGCATTTATATTTAGATAAAAAAAAAATTAATTAATTTAATGCAAAATATTTTAGGAAAAATTAAACATTTTATAGTATTTTCAAGGTTTGGTAGGAATTATAGACCAGATACACCGAAAGCAGCAAGTATCTTTTATAAAATTATGACTATAATTCATAATTCAGAGTTTAAAGAAAGAAAGAAATATTTAGAGACAATAAATGATAAAATTGATCCAAAAATTGGATACAAAATTATTAATCAAAGTCAAATATTTCAAGATCTTGAAACACAAAATGCATTATCTGCACTAAAGGAAAATTATGCAAAAATAAATTGGGAAGATACTTCTGAATTTAAAAAACCATTTTTAAGAACTAAAAAAATAGAAATAAGTATAGAGCTTCAAAAAATTGTTTTGAAACTTATACCAATGGTATCTGAATATATAGGCTCACTCGCTATACTCCAAGATGCTCTTTATTGGTATTCTCCTAACATTTTTAATGAAGAAGGAAGAAGTCAAAATTGGCATATGGATGCAGAAGATAAAAAACAAATAAGAGTATTAATTCCAATAGAAGATGTAAAAGAGGACTCTGGCCCTATGGTTGTGATTAATTCAACTGATACGTCCAAAATTTACAACTCCTTACAATCAAAAAATAAAATTAAATATAGAAATGAAAAAATTTCTGATGAAACTATGCAGAAATTTAATTTTAATCATGAAAAAATTATTGTTGAAAAAGATCAAATTGCTTTTGTAGATACTTGCAATTGTTATCATTATGGCAGTAGAAAATCTACAAAGCCTAGAAAATTAATTTCATTACAATTTACTTCTGCTTTTTCAATATTTACTCCAATTTTTAAACGCAAAACGAAAATTAGTGAGTTTAATGACAGAAAGACACAATTAGTATTTTGTTTTATAAAAGATAATTATCATAAAATAAAAAATACTAAATTAAAAAAATGGGAATTAAAAATACTTTAAATTTATAATTTATTTCTAACGTATAAAAAAACAAATAAAATAAAATTTCCAAAAAAGAAGATTAAGATAGAAGGACCAAATTTCAAATCAAAATTTCTAACAATATTTATTTTTTTCTCTTCACCAAGATTTATAAATTTATATCCTTTTTTTATATACACGAGAACAATAGCCCATTTATGAAAATCAAATTTGTAACTTTTTCTGAAAATGTCGAATTCATTGCTATGAAAAACCTCTTTATTCAAATCTACTGATTCTTTAACTATTAAGTATAAATTTTCATCCTTTGATTTAGTCTTAATGTCATTAATTTTTGGCAAACAATTACCTTTAATATCGTTTACAAAAATACCAGAATCACTAACTATTATACCATTATATTGATATTTTATTTTATGAACAAATATTTCTCTAATCTTTGTTTTTATTAAAGCAGTTTCACCAGGAGGTAAAATAAATAATGGTGGAGTTTTAGCTATCGAGACACTCATAAAATAGCTACAATTTTTTTTTGGACCTGCTATTTTTCTTATTTCTTGATAATTTACCAAAAGTAATATTGTTAAAATTAAAATATTAAAAGAAAAAAAATAAATAATATTTCTTTTTACTTTTGCTTGTAAATTCATTTATTTTTTTTTAAACAAAAACCAATTAGTATTGTCCAGTAGTGGTTTTTTTTTGTCATGTTTCCAATTAAATCCATAGTCAATTACTTTTAGATTAAAATTTTTAATAAAATCATATGCAAAATCTCTTTTAAATAGTACATTTTTATTATTTCTATAATTTATCCCAACTGATTCATGGCTAAAGTATTCTTCTATATAAATATATTTCTTGGAAGAATTATAAATCTTATTGTAGACCTTATTTAAATTTTTAGGATGTATATGAATTAAAAAAACTCTAGTTACAACTAAGTCGTATTTTGATTTTGGGATGAAATTTAAAGCAGATATATTTAGCACCTTGTGTTTTTTGTTTGCAATTTTTGATGCATAATTGTTTATTTCTAAACCATGAGTCTCTAGTTTTGGATTTATTTTATTAAAACAGTCTAGATTCAAGCCTCGATTAGTTCCAAACTCAAAAACATTTTTTATATCATTTTTTAAATAATCTTTAAAAATTTTACCAAAATGCTTTTTCAATGAAGTAATTTCCTTTTTTTTATTATTTCTTATTGTATATTTATTACCAAAATTACTTTTCCAAAATTCGTCTTGTATAATTTTTATCATATGTGTTATTTATATTTCTAATCATTGTATATCAATAAAAATATTTAAATGAATTATAAACCAATTTTAATTTTAGGAACATCAGGTTTTTTGGGAAAAATATTATTGAAAAAACTTAAAGATAAGATGACGGTCGAAAATACAGGAGTCATTAAAAGAAAATTTAATTTAAAAAAATATTCTGATTTAAAAAAAATACTAAAAAAAAAAAATTTTGCTTACATTTTAAATTGTTGTGGCGAAACAAATGTTGACAATTGTGAAAAAAATAAAAAAAATGCATATGAAATAAATGTTAAAATGATCAAAAATATATTTGATATAAAAAAAAAATTTGATTTAAAATTTAAATTTATACATTTTTCAACAGATCATGTTTATAATTCAAATAGAAATTTTTATTTCAATAAAGAAAAAGATGTAAAAAAAAACATAAATTATTATGCACTTACTAAAAGAAAAGCCGAGCAAATATGTTTGCAAAATAAAGAAAGTTTAATTTTAAGAACAAATTTTATAGGTAAATCTTTTTCAAAAAAGTTAAGTTTTTCAGATTGGTTATTTGATAAGATAATAAAAAATGAAAAAATTTTATTAGCTAAAGATAGCTATTTTTCTCCACTGAGACCACAAACTATTGCTAAACTTATTGAATTAATTATAAAAAATAATAAATTTAAAGCTGGTTTATTTAATTTTGGAAGTAATGGTGGAATATCTAAATATAGACTTGGAATGATTTTTATAAATAAGTTTAATAAAAATTTTAAAACATATGAAATAAAAAAAATAAATGAAATTACAAAAGTAAAAAGGCCAAAAAATATGCAAATGGACTCAAAAAAATTTACAAAAGTATTTAAGCTAAAATTACCATCGACATTAGGTGAAATTAATAAAATTTTAAAAGATTATGAAAATTAAAATTAACAAATCAAATATTGGATTAAATTCAAAAACATATTTCATAGCTGATATTGGAGCAAATCACGATGGTAAATTATCAAGGGCAAAAAAACTTATTAAATTGGCTGCCCAAGCCGGTGCTAATGCAGCAAAATTTCAACATTTTAAAGCAGAGACAATTGTAAACAAAAAACAATTTGAAAAACAAAAAAAAACTGCACATCAATCAAAATGGAAGTCTGGTGTTTACGAAGTATATAAAAAAGCAAGTATTAATAATAATTGGAATAAGTTTTTAAAAAAAGAATGTAAAAAAAACAATATAGACTTTTTAACTTCACCATATGATTTAAATTATGTAGATGATGTAAATCATTTTATACCTGCTTTTAAAGTTGGTTCTGGAGATATAACTTGGCGAGAAAACCTAATTAAAATTGCAAAGAAAAAAAAGCCCGTAATTTTAGCAACAGGTGCCTCTAATCTAGATGATGTTGTGTATGCTTGTAAATTAATATTAAAATATAACAAGAAATTAATTCTTATGCAATGTAATACAAATTACACAGCACAGGAAAGAAATTTTAAATATATTAATTTAAATGTTTTAAAATTATTTAAAAAAAAATTTAATAAAAAAATTATTCTAGGTCTCAGCGATCATACTCCAGGTCATACTACTGTTTTAGGAGCTGTCACTCTAGGAGCAAGAGCTATAGAAAAACATTTTACTGATAATAACAACAGAAATGGTCCAGATCACAAATTTGCAATGAATCCAACTTCCTGGAAATTAATGGTAGAAGAGACAAGAAGACTAGAATGTGCACTTGGCGATGGTATAAAAAAAGTTGAACATAATGAGAAAGAATCTTATTTTGTGCAAAGGAGAGGTGTATATTTACTAAAAAGCTTAAAAAAAGGACATAAAATTAAAAATAGTGATTTAATATGTCTTAGACCATATGTAAAAAATTCTATTCATCCAAATGAAATAGAAAATATTTTAGGAAAAAAACTTAAAAAAAATCTTTATAAAAATTCAGTAATGAGAAGAAAGTGGATCATTTAATTGTATTAATTCCATCATTTAACGAAATAAATAATTTAAAAAAAATTATAAATAAAGAATTTAAATTTTTAATTATTGATGATTGTTCTACAGATGGAACTGAAAAATTATTAAAAAAAAATAAAATAAAATATATAAGAAATGAAAAAAAACTTGGTTATGAAAAAAGTTTAACAAAAGGTTTTAAATTTATAATTAAAAATTTTAAAAATATAAAAACAATTTGCACTATAGATGGAGATAATGAGCATCCTCAAAAAAAGATTAGAAAAATTAATAGGTTTCTTATTAGCAATGATATAGATCTAATAGTTTGTAATAGGAAAAAACAAAACAGATTACTAGAAAAAATTTTCTCTCTTTTCTTTTATATAAAATATGGAATAAAAGATCCATTAACTGGAATGAAGTTTTATAAGGTTAATATAATTAAGAAATTCATTAGAAGTATAAATCATAAATATTTTTTAATTGATTTATTGTATCTATTTTTAAGAAATAATTATAAAGTTAAAAATTATAAAATAACAACAAGAAGAAATTTAAAAAAATCTAAAATTGGTTTTGGATTAAATATTCAACTTAAAATTTTAAAACTTTTTAAGTTTTTATTTTGATATTATTTAAGAAGGATATAATTATCTTTATTATTTAATTCAAGATATAATGGGAATTTTATATTTTTAGATTCTTTAGTTTTTTTAATTTTATAAAAACCAAAATTATTTAATCTTTTAAGTGTAATAATTTTAAGTATTTTTAGGGAAATTTTTTTTAATAATTCGTTTTTTAAATTATAAATTAAATAAAGAATTCTATAAATACCAAAGAAAACACTGTTAAATCTTGTATAAGTTATTTTTCTAATACTTTCTTTAAATTTTAAGTTATGTCCACTTTTAATATGAGAAAAATTATATTCTTTTTTTTCATTAACTATTTGAAATAATTTTTTAAATCTTCTTTCGTAAAATAAATTACCTTCTCGAAAATTTTTATTTAAGCTTACTTTTTCATTTGATTGGGTTAGAATAGCAGAGATTTCATCTTTTCTAGGTTGGTTAATAAATCTTAAATTCATTTTATTTTTTAATGCTAAATTATATAAAGAATTTTTAGAAAATTTATGAATATGAGCATGATAAGAAATTTGATATAATATATTTTCGTATAACGAGTTGGGAACGTTAATAATTAATTTTCCATTTTTTCTTAGCATAGAAGATAATAATTTTATAAAATTATTAATATCAACCACATGTTCTAAAACATGATTTAAAAATATAACATCAAATTTAATTTTTTTTACTTTCATTATATCTGAATAGATATTTTGCAATTTTGAACTGGCTAATTTTTTTCTAGATTTATTTAATTCTACTCCAAATAAATTACTATAACCTTTAACTTTTAATCCATACAACATATCACCTGTGCCACACCCAACATCCAAAATTTTTAAATTCTTATTTGTATTTAATTTTTTTAAAATTTTCACATATTTTTGATGAGGTGTAACAGCATCAAATTTTGTTGATTTAAGAGAAAACTTATTTGTATAATATTTTTTTAATTTTTTTTGACTAATTAAATTATCAAAAAAAATATGATCACAATTTTTACATATTGATAATGAAATATTTTTCTTTTTTGGTGCCCCATAATTAAATAATCTTTTTATGCTGTTTTTTTTACAACAAGGACATTTTTTAAATTGATTAACTATATCTGACTCTTTTAAACCAACTACAAAATGATTAGGTAAATTAGGGCGTATAGAATATTTATTATACATATATAAAAAAAATATTATATACAATTGATGATAACAAGATATTTTTATTTAACATTTAACAAATCAAACTTTAATAAACACGAATTTTTTATTACAAAAAAATTTAATTGCAACAAGTTTTTACACGAAGAATATGAAATGTACATTATTGGCAATCCATATTTTGACAATATGTACGAGGTGAAAAGTTTTTATAAAGATATTATTTTAAATAAAAATAATCATAACTTTTTATCAAAAATAAATTCAGAATTTTTAATAATTATTATAAACACAAAGTCAATGGAAATTGAAGTTATAAATTCTAGGTTTTCTTCACCAGTAGTTTTTTACAGTTTAACCAATAACACTTTTACTATATCAAATAATTTATTAATCAATTTAATGAAGAGAAAAAATAATGATTTTAAAATTGATCATTTTGCAGCATGGCATTTTTTAAAATATAGAAGAATTTTTGGAAATAGAACTTTAGATGTTAATACGAAATTTTTAGAGTCATCTTCCATATTAAAATTTAAAAATTTTAAAGTTTATAGAGAGACTTATTTTCATCCAAGTTACAAAAAAAATAATAATAATCTTAGCGAAAATGCTAATTTATTAAATTTAAATTTAAAAAAAAATTTAGAAGCCCTAAGTTTTGGAAAACATAAACTAGCCTTAGCACTTAGCGGAGGAACAGATACTAGATTATTGCTTTCAAATATAAAAAAAGATATTGATTGTTATAATTATACCTACTTAAAAAATAGAGAATCTTTAGCTGCTGAAAAAGTTTGCAAAGAATTAAATAAAAAATTTTATTGGAAAAAAATTCCAGAAAATATTTATATCAAAACTATAAATCGTTCATCTTTAGTAAATTCTTCAATGTATATGGCAGATGGAATTCATTATACAAATGAAGAAAGTTTTAAAAATTATGAAATAGTTTTTAGTGGTTATGGTTTGGATTTTTTATTCCAAGGAATGTATTTGCCTACAAAAAATTATAAATTTTTATCAAAACCTTTATATATAAAGCATCTTAAAAAAATTAAAAATAATGTAATTAATTTTTTTATTGAAAACATTAGTTACAAGGCAAAAGGTTTTCCAATTGATCAACTTATAGATAGTGGAAAAATATCAAATTATAAAAACGAAATAAAATTACAATTAATAAAAAAATATGAATTAATAAATAATTTAACAGATAATATTTATGATCAATTTGAATATTTATCTTTAAGTGATGTGTCTAGACATTATACTTATGGTGGCCAATTGGCATTGGGAGAAGTTTCAAATCATCTCATACCAGCTTATTCAAATGAACTTTTGGAATTATCCCAATCAATACCTGAATTTCAAAAAATCGATGGCAAAATATCTAAAGAAGCTATTAAGCAAAACAATCCTAGATTAGTAGAAATAATAAATGCAAATCATGGTTTTAAAATGAAATATAATTCACTTCAATTAACTTTTTTTTCAGGAATAAAAAAAATTATAAATCCAACTAGAGGAAAATTCCATAGAACATGGAAAAATATGGAAACAGTTATAAGAAACGAATTACATGAGAAAGTACTAGATTTGCAAAAAACTGGAAATATTTATGATTTAGATTTTATAGATAAATCGAAATTAAATTTATTTTTAGAAGATTGGAAATCTAACAGAGTATTAGGCAATCATACTTTGTTACTGCTTATTACTTTAAATGAATTTTTAAATAGCGTAAAAAAACTTAAATAATATGTGTGGAATCTTTACTTATATAAAGAAGGGTAAAATAACTGATGATGAAATAAATGGATGCTTATTTCAATCTAAGTTGCTTAAACACAGGGGTCCAGATAGTTTTGGCTCAATAGTTAAGGATAATATATTTTTTTCACTTAACAGATTATCAATTAATGATTTGTCGGTTAATGGCAACCAACCTTTTACATTTGAAAAGTATATTTTAGTATTTAATGGAGAAATTTATAATTTCAAATATTTAAAAAAAAAATTATTAGAAAAAAATATTATTTTTAAATCTGAATCCGATACAGAAGTATTGTTACATATTTTAATTAATTATGGATCTGAAGGTTTAAAATTGGTAAACGGAATGTTTTCATTTATTTTTTACGATGGTGAAAAAATTATGTGTTCTTCCGACATATTTGGCGAAAAAACTTTATATTATTATCAAGATGACAAAAAAATAATTTTTTCCTCTGAATTAATTGGTTTGTCTAATTATACAACCAAAGATTTTAATGAAGATAAATTATTTTCATACTTTTCATTTGGTCACTTAATTGATGAGCAGACTTTTTATAAAAAGGTTAAAAAAATTTTACCTGGAGAAGTATTAATTATAGATAAAGATTTAAAAATAAACACATTTAAGTATTTTTCAATTACCGACCATTATAAATCAAATAAAAATAAAAATATAGTAACCAAAGAAGATCTTATTGAGCTAGATGATATTTTAACAAAAAATTTTCAAAATAAATGTATTGGAGATAGAGGCAAAACCTTATTATTTTCTGGTGGATTAGATTCATTTGTAGTTTCAAAATATTTAAAAGACAAAGAAAATATTAATTTCATTTTTTTTGATGATAAAAGAACTAATTTAGATCCAAATATACAAAATTATTTTAATAATCGAATTTACATAGAATCAATAAAAGAAAGCAATTTTTTACCATCAAATATTATAAAAATTTTTGGACAACCGCATCATTCTTATTCATCTTTAGCGTATCAGGCAATGTGTGCTAAAATAAATGTAACAAAGAATTGTATTGCTCTATCTGGACTAGGGGGAGATGAAATTTTTATGGGATATAATAAGTTTTTTGATAAAAAAAAAAATTTTTTATCTAGAATTAAATTTTTTGTGAAGGAAAAGTTATCAAAGTTAGATAAAAAAATTCTATATTTGTTGAGTAAAAATGATTCTGTTTTTTGTTTATTACAACATCCAAAATATTTTAATTGGTTACATGACAAATTTTTAAAAAAATATAATGAATTTTCTCAATTAGAAAAACTATATTTTTCTGAAATAGAAGTGTTTATGCCTTCTTCTAGATGTGTTGTACTGGACCACTCTAGCATGTCTCAAGGTGTAGAAATGAGGTCATGCTTTTTAGATATTGACATATTAAAATGGATACTTAATTTTGATTTAGAAATCATTCAGAGCTTAGGTCCAAAAAAAATTTTACTAAATTTGTTAAGTGAAAAAGAAAAAAATTTTTTTGTAAATTATAAAAAAAAACCATTCAGTCAATTTTCAAAAAAATTAATTGATAATAGGGCTGTAACAAACAATATTTATGATCCTATTAATTCAATATTTAAATTAAAGTCCCACCCAAAAAAAAGTATAAAATTAAAAAATTATGAACAACTTCAAATCCTTAGTGAATTTGTCTAATTTAAAATAAAATATTTTAATTTTTAAAAATTATTATCAATATTGTAAAATTAAATTGTAATTAAAAATTAATTAAATATAAAAACAAATATGAAAAAATTTAAATTTATTGCAGAACTATGCCAAAATCATCTTGGATCTTTTTCAAATGTAAAAAAAATGACAATTCAGTGTGCCCAAAATGGAGCTGATATAATTAAATTGCAATACATATTAAGTGGTGATTTATCTTTTAGACCTATATTTGAGAATGGGTTAATTCAAAATAATAAAGTCCTAGCAATAAAAAGACCATATTTAAATGAATACAAGAGACTGAAAAAACTAGAATTAAAAGATTCTGAATTAAAAAAATTTATTAATTTATGTAAAAAATTAAAGGTAGAACCTGCAATAACTTGTTTTACAACTAAGGATGTTAAAAAATTAAGAAGATTAGGGTTTAAAACTGTAAAAATAGCCAGTTACGATTGTGCATCATTCACTTTACTAAGACAAATTAAAAAAAACTTTTCAAATATTATATTATCAACTGGCGCTACATACGATTATGAAATTGATAAGGCATGTAAAATATTAAAAAACAAAAGATTATCTATTCTTCACTGTGTCACAATTTATCCGACTCCAATAAATCAACTTCATCTTTCCAGAATAAAGTTTTTGCAGAGATTTAATAAAAGTGTAGGTTTTTCTGACCATTCATTCAGTAGAGATAAAAATAGAAACCTTGCTTCTCTACTAGCAATATATTATGGAGCAGAGCTTGTGGAAAGGCATGTTTCAATGTTTAAAAAAAATGAAACAAAAGATGGTCCAGTTTCAATTTATCCTGAAGATATTAAAATTTTAAAAAATTTTTCAAGATTATCAAAAATCAAACAATATAAATACCTTACAGAAAATCATAAGTTTAAATTTAGAATAGCAGATGGAAATCATAAAAGAAACTTGTCACATGTGGAGTTATTAAATAGAGATTATTACAGAGGAAGATTTTGTTCTAAAATAGGCAAAAGGCAGTTATTTAATTGGGAAGAAATTTAATATGTCAAATAACTATGTTTTAATAAAATCTAGAGACACATTGCATGCAATAATTAAAAGAATAGATGAAAAAAAAAATATAAATAAAAATACAAACCTAGGTATCTATTTACACAAAAAAAAAGTTAAAGGTATTTTGAGTTTGGGAGATTTAAGACGTCTAATACTTAAAAATAATAAAAATAACAAAGTTTTAAGATTTATAAATAAATACCCAATTAAAATTTTTGATAAATTAAATTATAAAAATTTAAAAGAACAAGAAATAGCAGTAAAAAAAATTTTGCAAAATAAATTAAATAATGTTTTGGTCTTAAAAAAAAATAAAAATTTTTTAAAGACATTAAATTACGATCAAATCAAAGATAATATTAATTATAAAAGCATTTGCATTGCTGGTTTAGGACATATTGGAATACCTTTGGTTGCGCATATTTTAAAAAAAACTGAAATTTTAACTGCTTATGATAATGATTTAAGAAAAATTAAAAATATATCAAAATTACAATTTAATTTTTTTGAGCCAGGTTTAAATCCACTAATGAAGTATTATTTAGTTAATAATAAAATTAATTTAGTCAATTCATTAAAAAATTCAAATTCAAATATTTTTATAATTTGTATAGGTCAAGATGTAATTAATAATAAGATAAATAGCAAAAATATAATAAACTGTTTAAAAGTAGTAGCCAAAAAAATTTTTAAAGATAATTTAATAATAATTAGAGGTACTACCCAAATTGGTTTTTGCAGAAAAATTGCTAAATCAATTTTGGAAAAATATTCAGGATTAAAATGTGGAAAAGACTTTTATTTATCTCATATGTCTGAAAGAATAGTTGAAGGAAAAGCATTGGAAGAATTAGAAAATTTGCCCCAGTTAGTTTCCGGTTATTCATCTGAATGTCTTAAAGAAGCTCTGAAATTTTCAAATCAATTTTTCAAGAATTCTATAGAGTTACAATCTTTAGAGGAATCGGAAATGATTAAATTAGTCTCTAATTCTTATAGAGATTTAAACTTTGCTTTTTCAAATGAAATTTCAAGAGTATCAAACACACTTGGTTTAAGTGGGGAAGATTTAATTCAAAAGGCAAATTCTGGTTATCCAAGAAACAATATTGCAAAACCTAGCTTGGGCGTTGGTGGATATTGTTTACCTAAAGATACAGTTCTTTTTGAAAATAACTTAATTAATTATAAGGCAAGTTATAAAATAGGAAAAATTTCCAGAGAAGTTAATAATAAAATAACTAAATTTTTTGCAGACAAAATTATAAATTACTTGAAAAAAAAATCTAAAGTACTAATTATTGGAATTGCATTTAAGGGTATTCCTGAAACTATTGATACAAGAAACTCCCCCTCAACAGAATTTGCTAAATCATTAAGAAAAAAAGGAGTGATATGCAATTTTTTTGATGTCAAGGGAAGTGAGATACGTCAAAATACAAAACAAAAAGATATTATACTTAATTTAAAAAAAATTAATGTTTACGATGGAATAGTTTTTGCAAATAATAATAAAAAATATCAAGAATTGTTCTTACTAAATATCAAAAAAAATAATAGTTTAAATAAAAAATATATTTTTGACACATCCAATATTATTAATGAAAGTATCGCCAAATCATATAATTATGAATATTTGAAAATTTAAATGAAAATTTGCATATTACCTTCCAATCATGGACTAGGTCATATTAATAGATCAATATTAATCGCCAAATACTTATCTGATTTTCACAATGTTACTATTGCTGGAAATAAAAAAAAAATATCAAAATTTAAATTAAGCAATAAAATTAAAGTTATAAACTTTGAAGCAAAACTAAAAATTAATGAAAAAAATAATACATATAATCAATATTGGTATAAAGATCTTAGCCATAAAATAATTAAATCTAAGTATGATTTATTTATATCTGATAATTTGCCAGAAATTGTTCACATCTCAAAGAATTCAATCATAATTGCAAATTTTTTTTGGCATGAGGTTTTTAATATAAAAAATAATTTACTGAAAAAAACATTAAGCATTATAAAAAAAAATAAAGTACCGATTATTCAAAACTATATATACAGTAATAAAAAAAATAGGTTAAAGATGGGTTTTTTAAATTTTCCAAAAATTAAAAATAAAAAAAAAAACTCAGTTCTACTATCTTTTGGTACTGCAAAATTTTCTAAAAAGGAAATTATTGATGAAATAAATTCAATTAACTTTCCAAAAAAATTCAAATATTATTTTGATAAAAAAATTTTTGAAAAAATTAATTTCCAAAAAAATTTTTTTCAAGCAGATTACAAAAAAAAAATGTTTTCAGAATTAAAATTTGCAATTGTTAAGCCTGGATTTGGCATTGTTCAAGATTGTTTAGAAAATAATATTTACATGTTTGGAATTACGAAAAATATGAATAAAGAGTTTGTGGTTAATGCAAAAAAATTAGAAGACTTTAAATTATTAAAAAAAATCAATTCAATTAGTCAAGGGCTATTTTTAATCAAGAGAGAAAAATATAAAAAATTTTTTAAATATAAGAAAATAAAATGGAACGGAGAAAGAAAAATATTAAAAATATTGAATAAATAATTAAAAAAGTTTTTAGCTATTTTTTAATTTCATATAAAATTTTTTTAACTGATTGAGAAATAGATAGTTTATCTGTTTTTATTTTAATTATATCGTAATTGCTATTTTCATACTTTATTTTAGAGTTGTACCCTATAAGATTTTTAATTATTTTTAATTTAGCCTTAGCATAAAGACCCTTCGTGTCTCTTTTCTCAAGAGATGAAATTTTACAATCAAGATAAACTTCATAATAATTGTTTTTAAAAATTGTTTTTGCTTTTAGTCTTGTTAATTTAATCGGAGAAATTACTGATACCAAGATCATATCAAAATCAAAATAAATTTTCTTAATATAATTAATTATCGAAAGGTTATTTTGAATTATTTCAAACTTTGAAAATTTTTTATTTTTTTTTTGTCTTCTAAAATTATCTCCATCAATTATTTTTACTTTAATTTTTTTTTTAAAAATTTTATAGAGTTTATAAGTTAAAGTTGTTTTTCCAGAACCAGATAATCCAGTGAACCAAATAATATTTGCCATTTAATTTTTATTTGTGTTAATTAATCTAATGTATTTAAATTATTTTTAACAAAAAATTAACATTTTTATATAATTATCTTATTTGATGAACAAAGAAATAGTTTTTCCATTTGTTGGAGATAGCGTAGGTGGTTCACATATATCTGCTATAGCATTAATAAAAGGAATAAAAAAAAAGGGGAAAAAAATAAGAATTATTGTTCATCGCAAAGGTTTATTATGTAGCTATTTAAAAAAAAAAAAAATAAGTTATGAAATTTTATTTATTAAAAATTTACCTGGTGAAAAATTTACATATTTAAATTTTATAAAAAATTCTATTAAATCATTCAAAATAATAAGATCTTTTTTAAAGAAAAATAAAAATATTAGAATTATACATGGTAATGATTTAAGAGTTAATTTTGCTTGGAGTTTGTCTGCTTTTTTTATATCAAAAAATTTTGTTTGGCATCAAAGAACGTTAATAAAAAATAAATTTAGTTTTTTAGCTTTATATGTTTTTCTATTTTCAAAAAAAATAATTTGCATATCTCAGACTGTTAAAAATTCATTACCATTTTATTTAAAAGACATTTCTTCAGTAGTTTATAACCCAATAGAACGACCAAAAAAAAACTACTCAAAAATAAAAAAAATTATTTTTTTATCAAAACTAACTAAAGATAAAGGCGCTGATTATATTTTAGATTTGCTATTAAAAAATAAATTTAAAAATAAAATATACATAATAGGATCAGGGCCTTTTAAAAAATTATTTAAAAGGTTAAAAAATAATAATATAAAATTAATAAATTTCACATACAATCCATTAAAATATTTTGGTAAAAATTCTATTATATTGTGTCCAAGTAGATCCGAAGGTTTTGGAAGAGTTGTTGCAGAAGGAATCATAAACTATAGCAATGTTCTAGCATCTGACATACCTTCGCATAAAGAAATAAAAAGAATTTGTACAAATAAACAAAACTTAAATTTATTAAATTTTTCGAAAACCCAAATTATTAAAAATAAAATTAATAAATTGTTAAAATCAAAATTTAAATATAAAGAAGAAAAAAAATTAAAATATATTACAAATCAAGAAAAACATACAAATAGTATTCTTAAAATTTATGATCAAGCAAAATAAACATATATATAATTTTTTTGAATGCATCCAAAAAGAAAATATAAATTTCTGGTTAGATGCAGGAACATTGCTAAAGGCTTATAAATCTAATTTTAAATTAGATTCAATTCTTAAAAGTTCGGATCTAGATTTTGGTTTTTTTTACAAAGACTATAAAAAAATTCTTGAATTTTGTAAAAAAATTGAAAAAAAGGGATATAGAGTTAAATTGCAAACCGGCTATCCCTTTTTTGAAGATATAATAAAAATTTATTTTCCATCATCCAAAAAAAATGAAATTTCTCACATAGATTTTTATATTTATAAAAAAAAAAGAAATTGTGAGTATTACAGAAGATGTATAAATAAACCTTTTAAAAAATCATTAATATCAAGGTTTATAAATTACTTGATATTTTTTTTATCTATAAAACAAGACAGAAAGTTACACCATAAAGTAAGAGATATTTTTCTGTCAGAAAAGACAAAAAACTATTTTTTAGGCAAAATATTTCAATTTTACATCGAAGTTGCCAAAACCATTTGGATTGTTGTACCAGAAATATACTTCAGAAATTTTAAAAAGATTTCTATTATTCATAACTCTAAAAAGTTTATAGTTAAAATTCCAAAAAAGACTGAAAAATATCTAGGTTATAGATATGGAGATTTATGGAATACCCAAAAAAAAAATTGGAGGCCTAGTGATGGAAGTTACCTAAGGATAAGAAAATTAAATTATGTTAAATCTTTACCAATAAATGTAAAAAAATTAAAACATAATTTCATATTTTACAAACCAAAACCTAAAGAAAGAAACTTTAGATTTAATTTTTCAGATAATGAAATAATAAAAATTTATAAAAATGAAGAATAAAAAAAAAATATTATTTCTAATACCTTCGCTATTTGGTGGAGGATCTGAGAGATTTACGGTGAATTGTGCAAATATTTTTGCAAATACTCATAATGTTTACGTTGCATATTATTTAGATAAAAAAAAAAAATATAAGTTGGATTCAAGAGTTAAGCTTATTAAATTAGAAAGCAAAAGTGCTAAACAATTTTTTTTTAAGCTTTTTTTTTATCTTCAAAAAAATAAGGATTTTAAATATATTTTTTCTTCAATTGTTCACATTAATTCATTATTAATAATTATGAATTTATTTTTTTTTCGAAAATTTAAAACAATTGTTAGGGAAACCAACACACCAATTGGTGAAATAAAATATAATTTAAATTTTACTTCGTTTTTTCATTATATTTTAAGATATCTTTACATGTTTGCTGATAAAATAATAACTCCTAGTGAAACCATATCTTATCAGTTGAATAAGTATTTTTTAATAAAAAAAAAGAAAATTTTTAAAATTTTTAATTTTACCAATATTTCCGAAATTGTTTCCTTATCAAAAAAAAAAAATAGTAAAAAAAATTATGTATTGAATATAGGATCAATTACAAAACAAAAAAACCAACTTTTTTTAATAAAATCATTTTTAGCTATGAAAAAAAATAAAAAATTAAATTTATTGATTATAGGTAACGGTAATTTAAAAAATGAAATAAAAAATTTTATTAGAGAAAAAAAAAATAAAAAATATATATTTACTAGATGCAGTAATAAATCCATTTAAATTTATGAAAAATGCTAAATTAATTGTTTCAACTTCTTTATGGGAAGGTCTTCCAAACTTTCTTATTGAAAGTTCTTTAATAAATTCTAATATTTTGTCTCTTAATTCCATTTCAGGCCCAGAAGAAATAAAAAATAAAGGAATTTCTCTAAAAATTATTAAATTAAATTATTTAAATCAAAATCAAAATATTAAAAAATTTTCAAGCTTTATGTCAAAAATAATAGAAAAAAAGCAAAATAGTAAAAATATTCAAAAAAATATAAAAATTATAAACCAACTAAATGATAGAAATATATCTAAATTAGGACAATTAATTAAATGAAGATACTGCATATAATAAGCGGTCTAGGGATGGGAGGAGCTGAAAAAAATTTATTTGAGATAGTAAGTAATGATAAGAAAAATACTAATATAATAATTTCATTATCAAAACATGATTATTTTTATATAAAATTAAAAAATAGAATAAAAATTAAGTTTGTAAATTTTAAAAAAAAAAACATAATAACAGGTTTTATTGAAGTTGTTATTTTTTTAATCAAAGAAAAACCAGATGTGATTATGTCATGGATGTATCATGCTAATTTTTTAACAATTCCAATCTTTTTTCTTACTTTTCATAAAAATATAATTTGGAACTTTAGACATTCAATTTTAATAGGAAATGAAAAAAATTTAGTCATTTATGAAAAATTTTTAGTTTTTTTTTCTAAATTTATACCAAAAAAAATAGTTTTTAATTCTTATAAATCTTTAAATCATTTTAAAAAACTTGGTATTTCAAAAAAAAAATCTTTAGTTATCCAAAATGGTTTTATAATTAAGAATAATAAAAGTCCTATATTAAATTACAAAAAAAAAATTGTTGTATTGGGCATGGCAGCAAGATGGAATATCAATAAAGATTTTGAGCTTTTATTTTCATCTTTAAATACTCTTAGCAATAAAAGAAAAGATTTCATAGTTCTATTATGTGGAAAAAATATAGATCAAAAGAATATTGAATTACAAAAATTGATCAATAAATTTAATATAAAAAAATTCATTAAACTCTTAGGTCCAATTACCAAAATGAATAAATTTTACAACAAACTAGATATTAACTTGTTAGTTAGCAAATCCGAGTCTTTTCCCAATGTTATAGTTGAGGCAGGACTTATGAATGTTTACAATCTTGCTTCTGATGTGGGAGATATTAAATTTTCATTCAAAAATTATGTAGGAATTTTTAAAAATACAAAAAATTCTCTAACTAATAAATTAGACCAAACAATTACTTCCATTAAAAAGGACGATCCCTATTTAAAATTAAAAAAAATGAAATTTAAAAAATTGATTTCTAGTAAATATACTATTGAGAAACAAATAAGTTTATATAATGAGATATACGGTGAATAAAAAGAGAATTTTAATTGTCTCTAACAATTCAAAATATTTATCCTCTCATAGAGGAAAAATTATTAGTTATTTAGCAGATAAGTACAAAGTATCAATATGTTCTCCAAAGTCAAAAATTTATTTTAAAAAATATTTCTGTCATGAAAATTTTGTGGAAGGCGGATACAATGGTTTTTTTTATGAGTTAAAAAAGTTATTTAAATTAATAAAAATTATCAAATCTGATAAACCTGATTTAATTTATGTTATATCAATAAAACCATGTTTGTGTATTTTAATATTAAATTTTTTTTTGAGATATAAAGTTTTATATTCAATTACTGGATTGGGATATATTTTTTCAGATAATTCAAACTTTTTTCTCAAATCATTGGTAAAATTTTCCTTTAAAATTTTTAATATAAAAAAAAACTATTTTATTTTTCAAAATAAGTATGAATTAAATTTTTTTAGAAATTTAATTAATATATACCAAAAATCTTACCTAATTTCTGGCACTGGAATAGAAACAAAAATAAAAAAAAGAAAAATAAATTATAAGAAACTAAGAATTATTCTTCCAAGTAGAATGTTATATGATAAAGGTATAAGAGATTTTGTGAATATTTCACAAATAGTCAACAGAAAATTCAAAAATACTTTTTTTTATTTAATCGGGGGGACAGACAAAAATAATCCTATGAATATAGGATTTTATGAAATAAAAAATATTTTAAAAGATAAGAATAGAATTGAATGGTTAGGATATAAAAAAAATTTAAATAAAATTTTTAGAAATGCTTTTTTAACCTGCTTTCCATCTTATCATGAAGGAAGTCCAAGAACTCTCATAGAGAGCAGCTCATATGGTGTTCCAATTGTTTGTTACGATATTCCAGGAAATAGAAATATTGTAAAAAACAATTTCAATGGTTATAGAGTAAAAATTTACAATTATAATTTTCTTGCAAAAAAAATAGAAAATATAATTTATGATAAACAATTATATAAACAAATGTGTAAAAATTCGATAATAATAAGTAAAAAATTTAATCACAATTTAATAAACAATAAATTTAATAAAATAGTATCAAAAATTATAAATGCAAAAAATTAGAATTGCTGTAGTAGGACTAGGGTATGTTGGGATGCCACTTGCAATAGAACTTTCTAAAAATTTTTTTACTATAGGTTTCGACATAAATAAAAAAAGAATAAATGAGTTAAAAAATTGTATAGATAGAACTAAAGAAAACAAAATAACTAAAAAATTGTTATCTAAATTAGAAATTACAAGTAAATTAAAAAAAATTAGTACATGTAATGTATATATAGTTACTGTTCCTACTCCCATATTTTCAAATAAAAAACCTAATTTAATTCCGTTATCAAATGCCTTAAGTGATATAAATAAAATTATAAAAAAAAAAGATCTAATAATTATCGAGTCCACTGTATATCCTGGAGCAACAGAGGAATTAGTAAAAAAATTTATTAATAAAAAATTTGTATTGAATAGAGATTACCATATTGGTTTTTGTCCCGAAAGAATCAATCCTGGTGATAGAAAACATAACATTACAAATATTAATAAAGTAATATCTGGCTCAAGTAATTATGCACGAAAAACAGCTTATTTAATTTATTCAAAAATTACAAATTCAAAAGTTTATATAGCTCAAAATATAAAAACCGCAGAAGCTGCAAAAATTATTGAAAATACACAAAGAGATTTAAATGTAGCTTTAATTAATGAGCTATCACTAATATGTTCAAAATTAAAAATTAATACACATAAAGTTTTAGAAGCAGCTAATACTAAATGGAATTTTATGAAGTTCGAACCAGGTTTAGTTGGAGGACACTGTATCGGTGTAGATCCTTATTATTTAACTTATAAAGCTAAAAAAATTGGGGTTAATCCAACGGTTATTTTAGCTGGCAGAAATATTAATGATTCAATGCCAAAAAAAATAGTTAACAGTATTTTTTTAAATTTAAAAAAAAGAAAAATACAATTAAATAAATTCAAAACTTTGATATTAGGCTTTACTTTTAAAGAAAATTGCTCAGATATTCGTAACAGCAAAGTAAAAGATTTGTTCAAAGAAATAAAAAAAAAAACAAATGATGTAAAAATTTATGATCCATTAGTTGATTTAAGTGATGTAGATAAAAAAACAAGACCTTATTTTTTAAAAAATCTAAATAATAATAAATATGACTTAATGATTTTTGCTGTCAAACATAAATACTTTTTAAAATATAAAGAGAAAATTATAAAAAAAAATTCTAAAAAAAATACTTATTTTGTAGATTTAAAAAATATGTTGAAAAATAATAATGCTGATTACACACTATAAAAAAATTAAAAATATTGATAATAATTTAGAAAAAATTTCAGCGATACTTCTAATATTTATAATACCTTTACTAGCAACTGGTCCATTTTTACCTGACTTATTTTTAAGTATATTTTCAATTTTATTTTTAACTAAAGTTTTAATTGAAGGAAAATTTAATTACAAAGGTAGAAAATTATTTTTTTTTTTTCTTATATATTGTTTTTATATTTTTTGGTTATCTCTAGTTTCAGTAAATCCATTATTATCTTTAGAGCAATCTTTATTTTATTTTAGATTTGGATTATTTGTATTATTTTCAATTTACATTTTTAATAAATATTCTTTTTTAGAAAAATTTTTTTTTGATTTAATATTTATAACAGCATTGATAATTTCATTAGATGCTATTTTTCAGTATATTTATGGATTTAATATTATTGGTTTTTATGAGTCTACTTCGTATGGAAGAGTAACTGGAGTTTTTGGAGACGAAGCTGTTTTAGGTAGTTATTTATCTAAAATTTTTCCATTGATGATATATGGTTATATTTCTGACTCAATTTCAAAATTTAATAAAATAAAAATTTTAATAATAATATTATCTTTATTAACTATATTTATTTCTGGCGAGAGAACTTCAACATTTTTTGTTTTGATGTTTTTTGTTGGATATATAGTTTTTATTAATAATGTTTCTATAAAAAAGAAAGTTCAAATATTATCGATATTAATAATTTCTTTATTTATAGCCATAAATTCAAATTATCAATTAAAAGAAAGATTTATAAATATTACTTTAAACCAATTTAAAAGTGAAAATGGTAAAATATTATTTTTTACAAAGGTTCATCATGAACAGTTTATTTCAGGATTTAAAATCTTTAATGATAATAAAATTTTTGGCGTAGGTACTAAATTATATAGACATTATGCTTGCAATGATAATACATATAAAAGTGAATTTAGTTGTACTACACATCCACATAATACTTATATTCAGCTGCTTGCTGAGACAGGTATTATAGGAACGTCAATTATTGTATCTGTATTTTTTTTTATAATATATAATTTTTTTAAAGTTTCATTTTTTTATTCAAAAAATTTTTCAAATAAAAAAAAAATTTGTGTAGCAATGTCAATTATATGTTTTTTGTGGCCATTTATGCCTACAGGTAATTTTTATAATAATTGGATATCTATATTGCTATATTCAAATGTTATTTTTTATATAAAAGAAAATATAAAAAAAACTTATGACTAATTATTTTTTAATTATAATTATTTGTATAATTAGTTTACCGGTAAGCTTTATAATTTCTAAAAAATTAAAATTATATGATTACCCCAGTTCAAAAAGGAAGATTCATAAAAAACCAATTTTGATTGGTGGAGGAATTTTTTTAATCATATGTATAATGTCATATTTTTTATTATGTTTGTTTCAAAATAATATTAATCCATCTATAAAATATAATTTTAAAATATTTATATTTCCAATCATTTTATTTTTTTTAGGCATTTACGATGATAAATTTAATTTAAATTCGAATATTAAACTTATCTTATCGTCTCTACTATACTTAATATTAATATTAATTGATGAAAGTCTTTTAATAAATAATTTAAAATTTTCTTTTATAAATAAAACTTTAATTTTAGGAAATTTTTCAATTTTTTTTACTGTATTTTGTTTTGTAGTATTTTTGAATGCTTTAAATATGTTTGATGGAATTGATGGACAAAGCGCAATTTATTCAATTATAATTATTTTACTAATTAATAGTATTGGCAATATTTCAAATATAATTTTTCTAATTTTAGTTTGTCTAATAATCTACTTATTTTTTAATATCAAAAAAAAATTATTTTTAGGAGAGTCAGGTGTAATTGTAATTTCATATTTTATATCAATAACTTTTATTGAATATTACAATAGCAATATAATTAAAAATGTAGATTTAATTTTTTTATTTTTTGCTATACCCGGTTATGAATTAATCAGACTTACTTTTCATAGAATATTAAATCGCAAACATCCTTTCTCTGCTGACGACAATCATCTTCACCATTACTTTGCAAAAATATTTAATCAAAGAACTGCATTATTTTTAATTATATTAAATTACATGTTACCAATAATACTGTATTTTGTTGGTATTAAGCTTCTTTTGTGTATTTTGACTTCCTTGTTTTTGTATATTATATCCCTTATTGTTTGTTATGAAAAATTACGTAGTAAATAAATCTGATATGCCTGGATACTTGTTTGAGAGTATTCAACAGTATGTTCAAGAACTTATAAATAAATTTGAAAGTAAATCAGTTATGCTTACAGATTCAGAATTTAAAAAGAAAAATTATGATCTTTATGCTAAAATTGCCGAATTTTATAAAAAAGCTGCAAATCCAATGTTCCAATTTCAAGATGAAATTTATTTAACTTTAAGAATTACTTCAGGAATAGATAATAAATATAATAATCTTCTTCATTTTGATACCCATTATTCAACGATAGTTCATCCAATCATATTTAAAAATTTTTCTGAAAGTAAAAATGGAGATTTGTTAATATCAAAAAAAATGAGAAATTCTGATGGATATTTAATTAATGTAATTAAAAAGTTCTTTATGCAGAATATATTTTATAGAAAATATATAAAAAAAAATATTAATGAAAAATTTGATGTAGTTAAACTTTCAGTTGGAGAACAAGTAAGTTTTTGTGGATATAGAACTTTTCATGGAAATGATAATATTGAAGAAGGAAAAATAAGAGCTTCTTTAATAATTCACTCTCAGGAAATGTTTAAAGATAGTTTTTTATTTAAGCTTATTAAATTTTTTAGACATTATAGATACAAATTAACTTAAAAATTTATTTTTTCAGAACAATCAGCAATTTCAATATTCAGAGAATTCAGTACATTGCAAATTTACACCACACAAATGTATTAAATTATAAATATAATTAGTATTTAATTATTTTAATTGATTTATTTATTTTAATAATTTTTTTTTTTACAAAGTCAGAAATATTCCAAGTTGAGAAAAAAACATAAGCATTTTTTATATTTGAAAGTGCTTCATCACTTTTTATTGGAATTTTTTTGTTTGGTATAAACTTGCCGACTTTTTGAGGAGCATTATCCGTAATGAAAGATATATCTTGATTGTCCAAATTAAAAAAATTTAATAAAGAGCTAGTTTTGGCACTTGCTCCTATAGCAACAATCTGATTATTTTTTTTTCTAAGATTTTTTATTTTTTTTAAAAATCTATTTTTTCTGATTTTTATATTTTTTTTAAATTCTTTAAATTTATTTAAATTTTTAAAATAAAATTTTTCTTTAGCTAACAAATTATTATAGCTAAATTTAGTATTTTTTTTTTGAAATCATTATTCTTATCATTTTTCCATGATAGTTTTTAAAAAATATTTTATTTATTTTTAAACCACTATCTTCACATAATTTCTTAAAAGTATTTAAATTATAATAATTTATGTGCTCAAGATACACTAATTCAAATTTTTTTTTCTCAATCATCCATTTAGAGTATGGAACTTCGATAAATATTAATCCATCTTTGTTTATGAGAAATTTTAAATTTTTAAAAAACTTTCTCGCATTGTGCGAATGATTAAAAACATTATTAGCAATTATTATGTCAAATGATTCTTTGTGTTTTTTTTTAAACAATTTAGGAATTTTTTCAAAAATATTATTTATAGACACAATATTTTCTCTTATAAGTTTTCTAGACCAAAATTTTGATGCCTCGCAGCTGTAGAGCAAATTAAATTTGGATCTAAATTTTTTAATTAAGTAACCATCATTTGCTCCAATTTCTAATATTTTTCCTGAATTTTTCTTAAAATATTTCTTAATTAATAGATAGTATTCATCTAAATAAGATCTTGATTTCTTTGAATTGGATGAAGAATATGAATAGTCTAGTCTATTGTACTTTATATTTTGATTTAAAGTTTTTTTTAGCTGAATATTAAGGCATTTTTTACAAAAAAAACAATCTAAATCAACTTCGTCAATTAATAAATTTATTTTTTTTTTACTTACAAATGTATCCGCTGGAGTATGCTTTCCCATGGAAAATACTTGTTTTAATTTTCTTGAATGACAAATATTACATTTGTTAAAATTCTCATATTTGCTTTTAATTTTTTTTTGTACTATTAACATTGAATATCTTTAATGAATAAAAGAATTTTAATAACAGGTGGAAGCGGTTTCATTGGAAAATATATAACAAAATTTTTTATAAAAAGAAATTTCTTTGTTATAAATTTTGATATAAAACCAATCAAAAATTTTAAGTCCAAAAATTATAAATTTGTTAAAGGTGATATAAAACATATAGATAATTTAAAAAAATCATTTACCAACATTGACTATGTATTTCATTTAGCTGCTATAAATGGAACAAACAATTTTTATGATTTTCCTATAAAGGTTTTAGAGGTTGCTTCATATGGAATATTAAATGTTTGTAAACTATGTGAAAAATATAAAGTTAAAAAGCTTTTTATATTTTCTAGTTCAGAAGTATATAATCAACCTAAAATTATACCAACAAATGAAAAAGTTGAAATTAAGATACCAGATGTAACAAATCCAAGATTTTCATACTCTGGCGGTAAAATATTTTCTGAATTGTTAGGTCTGAATTATGCATTAGAAAAAAAAAATAAAAAATGTTGTTATTATTAGACCTCACAATGTGTATGGCGCACATATGGGATTTTTTCATGTAATACCTCAACTTTATAAAAAAATTTATTTTAAAATAAAAAATAAAAAATTAAAAAATATAAATTTAAAAATAATTGGAAGTGGGAATGAAATCAGATCATTTATTTTTATAGAGGATTTTTTAGAGGGTTTTTATAAGGTTTTTAAAAATAATAAGAATGGTAATATTTATAATATCGGCAATAATGAACCTGTCAAAATAAGTAAACTAGTAAACATTTTTGCAAAAATTTTAAAAATAAAAATTAAAATTTCTAATATTAAAGGTCATGACGGTGGTCCTTCAAAAAGAATTCCTGATATATCAAAAATTAAAAAATTAGGTTACAAAAAAAAATTTAATATTGTCAAAGGAATGAAAGAATATATAAAATATGAAAAAGTTAAATAGACAAATTAATTTTAAAGATAGTAGAGGTTTTATTTTAGATATATCATATAAAGAAAAATTTAATCATAGTGCATTAATATTTTCAAAAAAAAATTCTGTTAGAGCAAATCATTTTCATAAAAAAACTACTCAAGTCACATTTATTTTAAGTGGATCATGTTTTTATTATTCGCAAAAAAAAAATCAAAAAAAAATAAAAAAAATTAAATTACAAAAATTTGATTATTTAACCACTAAGCCTAATGAAATACATGCATATAAATTTTTAAAAGATACTAAAATGCTTGTATTGAGCAAAGGTTTGCGAGGCGGCAAAGATTACGAGAAAGATACATTTAGAGTAGAAAATAAGATTATATAAATCAAGAGATTATATTTAATTTATAGCTTATATTTAATTCCTAGACATTGATAAAGAGGTGGCTTCAGCATTTGCCAATATTGATTTAAAGTTTGAATTTTGGTATTTATTTTATTTTTTGGATAAAACCTAGTTACAGGAATCTCGCATACTTTGAAGCCCAGTCTAGAAGCTAAAAAACAAATATAGAAGTAAAATTCATAATAAATTAACTTTTGTTTTAATAATTTTTGGTAATTTAATTTTAGAAATTTAAAACTTATACTTCTAAAACCATTCGTAGTATCTGTAAATTTATATCTACAAGCAAAAGATGTTAATGGCGCATGAACTAGTTTAATCAAAATTTTTCTTAATATAGGTGTGTTTCTTTCCATATTTTTTTTAAAGTATCTCGAGCCTTGAACAAAATGATATCCTTCATTTAATTTTATTAAAAAATCTTCAACAAATTTTGGATTATCTTTGCCATTGCCATCACAAATGATTAATCCTTTGATGTTCTTTCTTTTAATGAAATATTTCATAACACTCATTAAAGTTACAGAATGATCGCTTCTTTTTTTCATTTTTAGTAAAATATCTATACCACATTGTGCTAATTTACTTTTGATTGTTGAACCATCATCACTGGGACTGTCAGCAATCACAATTCCATAATTTCTTTTTTTTGGTATTTTTTTTAAAAACTTGTGTAATGCTTTTCCTTCGTTGTAAACATTTATAATCAAATAAAACCTATAAATTTTTTTTGAAAGTTTAAAAATTTTGTAATTTTTCATTTTTTAATATATTACACCTTATTTAATTTTAAACATTATTAAAATATTTCTTATAAAATTATTGGAAATTAATTACTATAAATTTTACTTTTTTAAAATTTTAATAATATTTAGTAATCCATATGATAAATAGTATGAAAAAAAAAGTTCAAAAGGAATTCTATACTTTGGGGCACCCAAAGGTCCTAACAAAATAAGATAAAAAGATATTATTAAAACTATTATTATCGATATTTTTGGATTTTTTTTAAAATATATAATAAATCCATATAATTGAACTAATCTTGTAACAAGGATTAGGAGTAAACTTAATACAAAAAATATAAAATAACTTGTTTCATTATTGTAGACATCATTTATAAAATTTTTACTTTGCTCGATAAAAGAATTTCCTTTTGTAAAGGAAAATGAATTTTTTTTCAATTTATAAAAATAACCTATATCTATGAAAGTAGGAGCCAAGATTGTTTTAAGTGATCCAAAAATGTTTACTTGTAAGAATGTAGAAATTTTATATTTAAATAATTCTTCAATAGCATATTTTACTACTATTTTTTCTCTTAAGAGTAATTCGCTTATATGTTTTGTATTATTTATTTCTTTATTATTTAAATTTTCAATGTATTTATTATATTTCTTTACTCTTAAATTTTTTGCATCTTCAAGATTTAGCTTAAATTCATGTTGGTCAAAAAATGGCAAATAATAACCAACTAAGTTAGCTTCTTTTACAATTACAAAAAAATAATTTCCATGTACTTTGTAGTTTCTATACTCCCAAATAAATAAACATGATTTAAAAATAAAAATAAAAATTAAAAAAAACTTTATTTTTTCTTTGAAATTATTATTAATTAAAAAAAATATAATCAAAAATATGATTATATAAAAATAATACATTTGTGGTCTTATTAGAGCAGATATAGCTAAACTCAGAGAAAGATAGATTAAAAATTTAATTTTTTGATATTTTAAAAATTTTAATAAAAAATAAATAGATCCAATAAAAACGTTAACAAAAATTGCTTCTGTTAAAAGTAAATTCTGATAAAGAATTACGTTTAGATTTATTGAATAAAATAAAGTTGTTAATAAACTTAAGTTTTTATTGATTAGCTTACAAGTATTATAAACCAAAAATATTGATAATATTCCAATAAGATGCTGAACCAAAATAACAAAAAAAAAATTATCAAAAATCAATCTTACAAAAAAAATGAAAAGTGGATATATTGGGGCCCTTGCAATTAAATGTGGATCATTAAATGTAAATTCATTTAATAATTTTTCTGCAATATTAAGGTATTTTATTTGATCTGAAAATTGTAAAACACTTTCATCTAATGTAATAAAAAAAATTGATCTTATAATTAAATTTAAAAATATTATTAATGTAAAAATTTGATATTTATTAAAATTATTTAAATTCAAAGTCATATAATAATTTAATATGATTTAGGAAAGCTGATTTATTTGTTCTTTACGAAAAATATCTCTGTCATTTTTAATCATTTCATCAATTAAATCATTAATACTTTTCTTTGGTTTAAAATTGATCATTTTTTTTGCCAAACTATTGTCTCCTCTAAGCATTTTAACCTCATTTGGTCTAAAGTATTTTTTTGAAATTTTGACAACCAATATTTTTTTTTTATTTTTTATTATATATCCAACTTCTTTAAAATTTTTTCCTTTCCAATAAATTTTATATCCAATTTTTTTAAAGCATCTCTTAATAAAATCTCTTACGGTATAGGTTTTTCCAGTACAAATTACTAGATCAATAGGTTTATTTAATTGAAGAATTTTCCACATTGCATATACATAATCTTCTGCATGTCCCCAGTCTCTGTAAGTATCAATATTACCCAAATAAATTATTTTTTTTTTTCCTTCTGCAATTTCGGCAACACCTTTTGTAATTTTTCTTGTTACAAAATTTTCTCCCCTTAAGGGACTTTCGTGATTAAACAATATTCCATTAGAACAAAACATATTGTATGAATCTCTATAAGTTTTCGTTATCCAATACGCATAAAGCTTAGCTATACCATAAGGACTTTTAGGTACAAATCTTGTTTTCTCAGACTGTATGTTGTTTATCCCTCCATAAATTTCTGATGTTGATGCTTGATAAAATTTTATTCCTTTATTTATAGTCAAAATATTTTCTAAAATATTTAGAACACCCGTTGCATTGACATCATTAGTATAATGAGCAAGATCAAAACTTATCCCAACATGACTTTGTGCTGCTAAATTATATATTTCATTTGGATTAGATCTTCTTATAATTTTTCCAACAGAAGCGCCATCTGTAATATCTCCATAATGCAGTATAAATTTATTTTTGTTACTTAAATAAAGTTCATCTATTCTAAAATTACTAATAACTGAATTTCTCCTTCTAACACCATGAACAATATAATTTTTACTTAGTAGTAACTTTGATAGATAATATCCATCTTGTCCAGTTACACCAAAGATAAGTGCTTTTTTTTTCATAACTTCAAAGATTCAAATTTACTATAAATATAATTCAAATAAATAAAACGTAAAAAAGATACAAAAAAAAAAGAAAAAAAGTAATATAATGATTTTTTGGTTTTGCTCATTTTTGAAAATATTTTAGCTCAAATATAATTTTTTTTAAAGTACAATTAATAGATCTATTTTTTTTACTCAATAAATTTGTTTTTCTAGTTCCAAATTCACTTTTTGATTTTATTTTATTTGCTACATAATCAAGAGTTACTTTTTCTGAACTACCTATTTCATGAATCTGTTTTTTTGAATTTATATTTTTATTAATATAATTGCAAACTTCAGTTATACTAAGTGGATTTATTAATGTACTTTTTTTATAATAAATTTTTTTGTTTTTAATTAAGTCATATAGCAGCCCTCTTTTTGCTTGCGGATTAAATAATACAGGTAATCTGAATACCAGATTTTTTCTATTTTCATTAATTACTAAATTTTCACAAATTTTTCGATTATGTGAATATGCATTCTTTTCAGTGCGAACCGATATTGTGCTTATAAGTATAATCTTCTTATTTTTAAAATATTTTAAAATTTTTTTTGTTTTTTTCGTTGAATGCTCAAAATCTTTTTTTGGATTTAAATTTGCCTCATATTTTTTACTCGAGTTTGCCGTATGAATAACAGTATCAACATTTTTGTTAATTTTACTAAAAACAGTACTTCTAGTTACCTTAACAATTTTGTTTTTTTTTTTTTAAAATTTTAACTAAATTCTTTCCTACAAATCCATTTGACCCTATAACTGCTATAAACATAATATTAAATTTTATATAACATAAAACATGTGTGGTCATTTATTTATTTTTGAGAAACAAAAATTTATTAATGCTGAAAGAGCTAACGAGTCACTTAAGATTCAGTCAAATAGAGGTCCAGATTTTTCAGATGAAAAATTTTTAAATATCTCGAACAACAACAATTTTGAGGAAGTTGACCCAAATTTAGAATCAAAAATATATATTGGTCATAACAGATTAAGTATAATTGATCTTTCTCAAGAGTCCAATCAGCCAATTTTAACAAAATCCTTTTTTTTTTTATACAATGGTGAATTTTATAACTATAAAAATTTTGCAAATAATCAAACTTTAAATTCAGATACGCTGACATTGTTTAAAGAACTAAAAAACAATAATTTAAACATATTTAAAAATATTAATGGTATGTGGTCATTAGTCTTTGCCGATCTTAATAATAAACAAATAATTCTTTCTAGAGATAGATATGGAAAAAAACCTCTCTATTATTATGAAGATAAGAATATTTTTATCTCTAGCACAGATACCAGATCCATTTTTCATTATTTGAATTTTAAATCTAGAACTATTGATTTAGAAAATTTATCAAAAATATTTCTACTTAAACTTAATTCATATAATTCCACTTCAACATTTTATAAAAATATTAAACAAGTAAAACCTGGATATTCAATAAAAATAGATATAAATAATTTTGAAAAAAAGATTATTAAACATAAAAATTTTCATAATTTTTCAAAAAAAATAACTTTTAAGGATCCAATAAATTCCTTTAGACAAGATTTTAATAATGCACTAACAGCCAGAATGACTAGCGATAGAAATATTGGTTTTTTAGTTAGTGGAGGCGTAGACTCTTCAATGATTATATCAAGTCTGTTTAAAAACTCTAAAAATATTGAAAATTCATATTTTTATTTTGCCAGAACATTTGACAAAAGAGCAAATAAAGAAAATCAAGAAGACAGATATTTTGCTAACTTATTATCAAAAAAACTTAAATTTAAACTGAATGAAATTGATATGATTTTATCAGAAACTGAAATTGAAACAGCTTTAAAAGATATGATTATTTATTTTGACCAACCTTTTAATTTTGAACTTACTTCAGTACCCTTGTCATTAATTTCAAATAGAATGAAAGAAGACAATGTCCCAGTACTTATAGACGGAGCAGGTGGCGACGAAGTTATGGGAGGATATCCTGTTTATTTGTCTTTAGCTTTGGCAAACGCAAGATCTAAAAATATTTTTAAAGCATTAAAATATTTTTTATATGATTGTAGTTTTCATAAGTCTTTTTTGTTAAAAAATTTTTTAATTTTATTGAGAGATTTTTTTAAGAAACAAATTAAAATAGAACAAAAATTTAGGCATTACAGATTTTTAAATAACAATATTAAAAATTTAGCATTAAATTCAGTAAAATTTCCAAGAGACAATTATACCAATATGACAAAAAGACAGCTATATGATTTATTTAGACATCAAATACCATTTTATTTACAAATTAACGACTCATTTTGCATGAAAAATAGTATTGAAAATCGTTCACCTTTTTTAGATCAAAATTTATTAAAATATATTTATTTAGAAGATAATTTAAAATTTAATCATAATTATAACAAACTTTTACTTAGAAGATCTATGTATGACAATATACCTAATGAAATTGTTTATAGACGTTCAAAAACAGGTTTAAGTAATTCTTTTGATATAAAATTACTTAAAAATAAGAAAAATATTGATATGATTTTATCTTCAAAGATAAATAGAGAATTAATGTCACCAAATTTAGATAAAAAAGCATTATTGGAAAATGATTCATTGTTTAAATTTTTATTTAATATGTCGGTTCTTTCAGAAAAATATAATTTAACTATTTAAAATTAAATGATTCAAAAAATATTTTCATATTTTAAAAAACATTTATTAGTTGAAAACTTAAAAATAGAAGATCTGGACTCACCCGAAACAAATGAAAAAATAAAAAAAATTATTAATGAAAATTATTTGTTAAAAAATTATTATATAGATTGTTATAAAATAATTAAATCAGAGCTTTTAAAAGAAAACAAAATAGAATCTAAAGTTTTAGAATTAGGAAGTGGGGGCGGCTTTATTAAAGATATTTTACCAAATGTAATAACTTCAGAAATTATTAAATTAAAAGATATAGATTTGGTTGTTGATGCTTTAAATTTACCTTTTGAAAATAATTCTTTAGATGTGATTTTGATGATTAACGTTCTTCATCATGTAAAAGACTCAAAAAAGTTTTTCTTTGAATGCAATAGAGTATTGAAAAAAAATGGTTTAATTTTATTTATTGAACCGGCAAATACTTGGTTTTCAAGAATTATTTATAAAAATTTTCATCATGAGGATTTTGATGAAAATGCTGGATGGAGTCTTAATAAATCTGGCCGACTTAGCTCGGCGAATCAAGCAATACCATATATAATTTTTGAAAGAGATAAAAAAATTTTTAATAAGACTTTTCCTAATTTAGAAATAATAAAAAAATATAAATTTAAACCATTACATTATTTGTTATCGGGTGGACTGACTTATAAAATTTTGTTCAATAAAAAATTAACAAAATTATTATTATTAATTGAAAAGATTTTAGTACCTTTTAATAGATTTATTGGTTTATTTATGTTTGTTAAATTAAAAAAAACAAAATAAATATAAATAATTATTTACAACTATACTAAATCAGTATAAATAATCGTGCCTGGTGATTATTGCGAGAGTGTAATACCCGATCCCATTCCGAACTCGGAAGTCAAGCCTTTCTGCGCCGATGGTACTTTGTCTTAAGACATGGAAGAGTAGGACAT
>MDTG01269168.1_pt1 | contig 50788 bp, 47 predicted proteins | sample 811421 | NCBI WGS metagenome assembly MDTG01 (sample SAMN05326645, study PRJNA326480) | marine metagenome | isolation source: seawater | place: Pacific Ocean: South East | collected 2011 | reverse complement strand
CCACCACGTTGATAGGCTGGGTGTGGAAGTGCGGTAACGCATGTAGCTGACCAGTACTAATAGCTCAATTGGCTTGATTTATGCACTGAAAAAGATTTTGAAAATAATTTATTGACTATTAATAAATTTAAATAAATTTCTTAAATATTTTAATTTATAAATACTCTCTATTAAACTTGAATATAATAGTGTGGATATCAAGCTGTATCCAAAAAACGGAAGTGCAAGAATATAACACATTAAAAAACCATTGAATGTATAACCATACATTCCAAAACTCCAAACACCAAAGTTAGTAACTATAAAAAATATCGTTGCACCTATTAAAGAACCTAAGATTCTGCTTATCATATTATCTCTAAAATAATTTGATAATAAACCTATAAATAAAACACTTCCCCACGTGAATAAAATTGTTTTGTGTAATCCAATAATTAAATCTGTTAAAATTAAACTTAAGATTAGTGCAGGTAGATATTTTCTACCTAATAAAGCTGGAACATAAAAACCTAAAGCGATCAAGCTCGTAAAATTTGGAGGATGTGGAATAAACCTTGTTAATGCAAGAGTAAAAAAAATTCCTATAAATACATTCAAATATTTCATTTTTAACTATACAAATTTTGTAATTAAAATTCCATCATCAAATAGAATATCTTAATTTTTATTAAAAGTCTTGTTTAATACCAAAATTAAATGATCTTCCAAGCTGGGAATAGTCTCTTACAGTCTCATATTTTTCATCAAGTATATTCGTTATATCTAAAAAAATATTATATTTATTAAATAAGTTGTGATTTATACTTAAATCATTGACAAAAAAATCATCAGTTCTTTCGTCCGAAAATGTTCTGTTACCGTTTCCATAATCTCTTGCAGTATCAGCCCACTTTGAACTTAGAGTAAATTTAGTATTTTGAATATTTTTTGGGAAATAAATAGTGTTTATATTTATTAAATGACGGGGAACTCGAACTAATTGTGCATTATAATATGAAGAACTTTTATCAGGATCATCCTGTTCTGCTCCATCGTAAGTTGATGTATAAGTATAATTTAAGTTAAAATTTAATGAATCGTTTTTTACCCAGTTTGAAATAATTTCGATACCTTGAGACTTTACAGTGCCAGGCATATTTTGAGTTGTATAATTTATTCCAGAACTATTACCTATTTCCCAACCTTCTAATGCATCTTCATATTTTAGATTAAAATAAGTTGCTTCTAAATTAATATTTAAATTTGAGAAAAACTTTTCTATTCCAAAATCAAAACCCAAACTATTCTCAGCTTTAACGAATGGTAATGACGAATTAGTTACACCAGATGATCCAGACTTTGAAGCACCATAAACATAATACATTTCATAGAGTGAAGGAAATCTAAAACCAGTCCCGATAGAGCCTTTGATCTTAGTTGTCTTGTTGTCTAACAAATATGCAAATGTCGCCCTATGAGCTTCTTCATTTCCAGCAACAGAATGTTCATCAAATCTTGATCCAAATGTTGCGTAAATATTTTTACTAAACCTTTTTTGAAAATCAAAATATTTTGATTCTGTATATGAATGCTCATATGAAGTTCCCGATAAATCAGGATTATACCCCATTTCATCATCTTCTCTCTCAAAACCAAAAACTATACTATTATCCAAATCAAAATTATAATTACCAGAATAATACAAGGCATTTCTTTCCCCATAGTATTTATCTTTTTTATTATTTTTACTTTTTGGAGCAGCTCCATATATTCTTTTTATATAGGTATTAGCAAAAGATAACTTATTACTAAATTTTTCTGATGTATTATGTATCAAGCTTAAATTGTATGAGCCCTCTACTGCATCTGCCTCTTCTGCATTGTCATATCCTGACGTACTACTAACAGCATCATATTGAAGATAAGTTTCAGAAATTCTTAAATTATTATCTAATTGTAATTTATTTGAAAATTTGTAGCCATAATTTGCTATAATTGAATTGTTTCTATATCTATCTTTTTCATCATTATGCACCATTTGAGAAATACCATCAGTTTGAAATCTCTGGAGACCAACATAGAAATCATTCTTTTCATTAGCCCCAGAAAATGAAACTAGTAAATCATGTGTACCATTTGAGCCAGATGAATATTTAATATCTTTATTAAAACCAGGCTCACCTTTTTTAGTTGTTATGTTAATAGTTCCGCCTATAGCACCACTTCCATAAACAGAACTTTGATTACCTTTTAAAATTTCAACTCTTGATAAATTACCGTTCAAAATATTATTAAAATCGAACTCTCCTGTAACACTTGATGGATCTGTCATTTTTACTCCATCAATATAAACAGTTGAATACCTTTTTGGTAATCCTCTCAACTGAATTGCTGAAGTAGTACCATAACCTCCACTTTGAAAAAAGTTTGTACTTGTGGAGTATGAGGAAAGTGTATCACCTAAAAAATATCCATTTGAATTAGAAATAAATTCCTCATTTAATATTGTTACAGATGTCCCTACAGTGGATATCGATTGGGGTTTTTTACTAGGAGCAATTACGACAACAGGAATATCTTTAGCATAAGCATTCTGACCTATAAGGAATACTATTATAAATAATTTTAATTTTAAAAATCTCATCAGCATATTTTTACCCTTTTAAAAGTTAAAAACTTTTGCCGATGCAGTTTATTAAACTAGACTTTTCCTGGCCCTCGTTTTACAACGGTCTCTACTGGGTGGCGCTCCGACTTTACGGTTGCAGGTACAGCCAACGAATTACACATTGATTCCCCACCAACGTTCAGTAGTACTTCCTTAATATTAAATATATTTAAATTTGTCAAATATGTTGTTTGTAAAAGATCTTTATAATAACAATTATATATATTTATTTTATAAAACATGAAAAAAGATCTGAATGAGTTTTTTTATCCTAGGAATTTTTTCTCTCTTATTCAGGTACTAGCTTTTATAAAGGGAGAAAATAATAAGAAAAAAAAAAGAATTCTATTTATAAATATAAACAAAAACTTCAAAAATATCTTTGATAGAAATATTGTTCTATTTTTTAAAGAATTTTTGCTTACATATTTCGATGAAATTAGACTTATAGACTATCATAGAAATATATCTACGATCTCAAGTAGTTTTTTTGGTAGTCGTTTTCAAAGGTCAAAGATAATTAAAGATTATAAAAAAAAAATTAAAATTGATCAAAGTTTAGAAGTTTCAACAATTTATGGTAGTGGTGATGACTTTGAAATAGTTTTGTATAATATTTTAAATTGTAAGCCATCATTTACGTTTTTAGAACATGGTTATGGAAATTTAAGAGATGCAATTAATTCAGCACCAAACTTAAAGTTATATATTTATAATAAGATATTTAAAATTTTATATAATCTAAATTTTACTAATTTTTTACCAGTAAATTATCAAAGCTATATAGGAATATTATCAAAAAATATTAATAATGAAATTTATTTTAATTCTAACAATGTAAAAAAAAAAATTTGCCCAAAAAATATTAAAAATATATTAGAAAAAATAAAATTTTATTTAATCAAAAAAAAAAAAGTTAAGAAATTCAAAAAAAATTATATTTTATTAAATATAGGCTCATTGACCATTTCACAAAATCAAAACGAATTAGATAAATTATTTAATAAAATTTTATCTTTAGCAAATAATAAAAATGATTATTTTTTAATGAAATTACATCCAACTTTTTATTCTAAAGAGACAGAAAAATTTAGGTTAAAATTAAAAAATTTTCTAAAAAAAAACAATAGACACACTCATATTCTTAGAAATGGTTTTTTATCTAAATTACCAGCGGAATTACTAGTAAGTTTATTCGATATAAAAAAAATATTTTCTGATATGTCTAGCATCCCATTTAACTCAAGTGCAATTGATAACAAATTAAAATGCTATATTCCTCTTTCCTATGCTTTAAAAAATACATCAAACAAAATTCATATTACCAAAGATATCAATGATAAAAATTTTTTTTATAAAATTGGAAAAAAAATTTTATTTGTTTAATTTTAATTAGTAGTGATATGTAGTCATTTTTTCACTAGATTTATGTATATATATGGGTTTTTTTTCTTTTTTTTTTGTGTTAATTGTTCAATAAATTTATGTCTTTAAAAGTATTATTCGTTGTTTACGATAACGGTTCATATGATCACACATTTCCAATGGGTGTTGGTGCTTTAAGCGCAGTTCTTAAAAGAGATGGTCACGAGGTAACTATTTGGAATCAAGATATGCATCATTGGCCAGATGATTATTTGAGAACATATCTAGATGAAAATAAATTTGACGTATGCATTCTTAGTTTAATTGGAGGATATTATCAGTATCAAAAAATGAAAAATTTGTCTAAAGCTATCAATAATTCAAAAAATCGACCTTTCTATGTAATGGGTGGATATGGACCAACGCCAGAACCAGAATTCTTTTTAAAAAAATCTGGGTGTGATGTTGTTGGCTTGGGTGAGGGTGAACTTTCTATACCAAAATTAATGGACGCAATTGAACACAAAACTTCTTTAAAGGATGTTCCAGGAATTGCATGGTTAGAAAATGGAAAACTTCAAAAAACCCCTAGAGCTCCTTTGGTTCATGATTTAAATACTTTACCACCAATCCCTTATGAATTATTTCCAATGGAATATTACAGAATGCTTAGATTTGCTAAGGCGAAACCTACTGATTTTGTACTTCCAATGATGTCTGCAAGGGGCTGCTCATTTAAATGTACATTTTGCTACAGAATGGATCCTGGTTATAGAATGAGAACACCAGAAAATTTACTTGATGAAGTTGAAATGCTTTATAAAGAATATGGAATAAACTTTATATCTTTTCAGGATGATTTACTTATGTCGTCTGTTGAGCATACTGAAGCGGTATGTTTAGCTTTTTTAAAAAGAAATTTACCAGTTAGATGGAGCTGCAATGGAAGATTGAATTATTGCAGTGAGGAATTATTGCAACTAATGAAAGATGCAGGATGTGTTTTTATAAATTATGGAATCGAGAGTATGGATCAAAAGGTTCTTAACAACATGAAGAAAGGTCTTAGACCTGAAATGATAGTTCAAGGAATTGAGGATACTCTTAAAGTAGGAATTAGCCCTGGACTAAATTTTATATTTGGAAATAAGGGAGATAATAAAGAAACTATTAAAAAAGCAGTTGATTTTTTAATAAAGTATGATGATTTTGCTCAAAAGAGAACAATAAGACCAGTAACTCCTTATCCTGGATCACCTCTATATTATGATGCGATAAAAATGGGTTTATTAGATAAAGATAATCCAGCAGAAGATTTTTATGAAAGAAAACATCTTAATTCTGATTTAATTTGTTGTAATTTTACAGAGTTATCAGATGAAGAGTTTTATGAATGTTTACGTTGGGCAAACTCAGAATTAATGAAAAATTATTATGACAAACAAAGAAAAAGTACTTTAGATCAAATTGATCACCTTTATAAAAATAAAGATGCATCATTTAGAGGTTTCAGACACAGTGGTGGAAGTGAGCTAAAAGTAGTTGAGCAAATGAATGTAAAATCAAAAGTTATAGCAATACAAGGAAATGAAACAATGGATGGTATGGTAAATTGGGAAGCCTCTACTACATCAGATGCGGATAGATTTTCTCAGGAATCTGGTCAAAACTTAGAATCAAAAAGCACGAAATCATTTGATGAATATTTGCAGAAAAAAGAGATTAGAGCAAAACTAAAAATTGAGGCAAAGAAAAGTAAGTCTACAGCGCAGAGCTCAAATGCTCATCATTAGAATGAGGATTTTAGGAAAAATTAAATGACATTTAAAGTATTTTTAGGAGATTTAATGCATACCTGGACAGGTGGGGGTGTTTATACTTTTCCTCTAAATATTGGTTATGTTGGTTCATACTTAAAAAAACAATTAGAAAAACAAGGAATAAAAGTAGATGTGAAGTTATTTAAAGATGCCAATAAATTATTAAATTGTATTGATGAAGAAAAGCCCAATGTAGTTGCCCTCGGATATTTTGTTTGGAATGAAAATTTAAATAAATATATTTTTGATTATATAAAAGAAAACCATTCCAATATCTTGACAATAGGAGGTGGTCCAAGATTTACCAACATTAATGCTAATCTAGAAGGAGCAGAGGAATTCTTCAAAAGCCAAAGAAACTGTGATGTATTTGTTGTAAATCAAGGAGAAAAAGGATTTCATAATGTGATAAATAAATTTTTAGGTCTTGATTTAAATATAAAAAAATTAAAATCTTTAAATATACCAGGATCGTTGGTTAATAATTTGGATGAGAATAAAATTAATATAAATAATTGCTCTGATCATTTACATATTGGTGAGAATATAGGAGCTTTAGATGATTTAAATGATATTCCATCTCCATATCTAACAGGAATGTTAGATGAGTTTTTTGAGGATAGATGGATACCAATTCTTGAAACTAATAGATCTTGCCCTTACCGTTGCACTTTTTGTGCCTGGGGAATCGGAACACAAAAACTTCAAAAGTTTGATGAAAAAAGGGTTTTAGATGAGATTGAATATATTGCTACAAGATGCAAAAAATCTAAAACTTTATTTATAGCTGATGCAAATTTTTCAATACTAGAAAGAGATGCGGTTTTTGCAAAAAAAATGTATGAAATGCATTTGAAACACGGATGGCCGTATAATGTTGCTGTTCAGTGGAACAAGACAAGACCAGATAGAGTCTTAAAAGTTGCAAAAGAATTTAAAGAAATAGCCCCAGTAGGTGCGTCCATGCAGTCTTTGGATGAAAATGTTTTAAGCGCTGTAAAGAGGAAGAATTTAACATTTAAACAAATTTTAGAATTGCAAAATAGCTTAAAAGAAATTGGAATTGATGAAAAATCTTTTACTGAGCTTATTCTTGGTTTACCCAACGAAACAAAAGAAACTCATTTAATGGCAAACAAAACATTAATAGATCATGGATTTGAAATATGGAATTATTTTTTGCATTTATTACCAGGAACAGAAATGGACAAAAAAGATTACAGAGCAAGATATTTTAAAAAAACTGTATTTAGACTTCATGATAATTCATACGGAATTTATAGGGGTAAAAAAATTTTTGAAACACAAGAAACCGTAAGCGAAACAACAACTATGCCTCAAGAAGAATTTAAATATTTCAGATTCTTCCATTTTTTAATGCAAATGATGTGGAGTAAAAAATGGTTTTATTATTTCTTAATTTTCCTAAGAAATATTTATAATATTCACCCAGTCGATTTTATTCAGAAAGTTGCAGAGGATATTCAACTCGAAAATGGTAAAATTAAAAATTTATATGATGATTTTGTAAAAGACTATTCTGAAGCAGAATCTTTTTCATCAGAAAAAGATTTAAGTGAATATTGGTCAAAAGAGATCAATTTTAAAAGGTTAGAAAATGGAGAGTATGGAAAATTAAATATGCTTTATACTTATAAAGTAATTCTACAACACCAGGAGGAATTCAGTAATTATCTTATAAAGATTTGTAAGAGATTTGCGGAATTTAAAAACATTAAAAATCCAGTTTTTATTGCTCAATGTAAAGAGCTTTTAAAATTTCATAGGGCTAAATGCATTAAGTTTAAAGATAAAAACAGTGTTGTGAAAAGTTTTAAAGAAAATTTTGAATATGATATTTTAAATTTTGTTGAAAATGACCCAATTAAACTTGATAAATTAAAAAATGATACAAATTATGAATTTTATATGAGTGAAGATCAAAAAAATAATGTGGAAACTCAATTACAAAATAATAAGTCTAAAAATTTAAATTCTAAATTAAGAGATATGACTGTTTACACTGCCACAAATCAATTCTTTTACGATGTAAGGCGAGTTAAATAGTTTTTCATTTAATGAAAAAAAGCAATGTAATAGCACTTATACCTGCTCGAAGTGGATCTAAAGGTATAAAGAATAAAAACCTTCTTAAGATTAATAGGGAATCGCTTGTCCAAATTGCTTTAAAGAACGCATGCTCATCAAAAGAAATTAATGAAGTATATCTTTCATCAGATTCAAGGAAAATTTTAGCTGAAGCTAAAAAATTTTCTGGAGTAAATATACATAAAAGAGATAAAAAATCGTCTAGTGACAAAGCTAGTTCAAAAGATGTACTAAAAAGTTTTCTTAAATCAAAAAAGTTTCAAAATCAAATTTTAGTCTATATCCAACCTTCGTCCCCACTTAAAAACTCTAAACATTTAAATAAATCAATTAAAATTTTTAAAAAACAAAATAAAAATACATTAATTTCTTGTTATAGAGCAGATGACACTTTAAATGAAAAAATTTTTAAATCATTTATCAAAGAAAAAAAAAATATTACACCTTTTTTTAAAAAAAATTCCCTTTATACTAATAGACAAAATTTAAAAGAAATTTTAATTCCAAATGGTGCTTTTTTCATTTTTAGAATATCTAAAAACTTTCTAAAAAATTATATAAACTTTAAAAATTCGTATGGATATATCATGAAAAAACATGAGGCGATTGATATAAACGACATAGATGATTTCAAAAAAGCAAAAAAATTTCTAAATAAAAAACCTTAAGGAGTTAAAGATTTATAAATTTCATTAGCAACCATTTTATAGCCTTTAACATTATAGTGGCCATATGACTGAAACGGGAAAAGTTCCAAAGGATTATTAATTTTTTTAAATAATTGCTTATTGATATCAATAAAATTAATATCAGATTCTTTTAAAAATTTTTTTATTTCAGAATAAGAAGGCTCAAATTGTATTCCATGTTTGAATCTATGAAAATCAGGTAAATATACAAAATAGAATTCTGCACCATTTTTGTTCGTAACTTCTTTAGCTGATTTAATTATTTGCTTGAATTCTGAACTTATTTTTTTGTTTACACTTTGATAATCTAAATTATTTTGACTGTTATTTTCATTACTTAACATATATCTTAAATTCCATAATTTAAAAAACTTAACTATATTTATCTTTTGATTTTTTATATTTTTTTCTTCTAAAATCTTTATTTGTTTAAACAATTCTGCAGAAGCAATTTTATTAACGTCTGTTTGTTTTTGCTTTAAATTTTGAGAAAACTTTTCATCTTTCAGATATTTTATTAAAATTTCTGATTTTAACTCTTTCTCTAGTTCTAAAAGATCATTGAATTCATAGTAGATCCATAAAACTTTTTTTATATTTGGTGTAATAAATTCTCTAAGAGTTGCATATTCGATTAAAGGTCCATTTCCACCATATCCTAAATTAAATACTGGCTTATTAGAAATTTTCCTTAAGACTGATGCTATGTCGTTTGGTCTATTAACAGCGGCTCCATGAGCAAAAGAATCTCCAACGATTAAAAATCCGTCATTTTCATTATCCCATAAATTATCTGGATTGTTAAAACCATATCTATCACTCTGATAAATAAAATAATATCCATTTTCATTACTATAAATAGTCTCTGAGTTAGAAATTCCAGATAATGGAAAAAGTTCATTATTTTGTCCCAAATAAACTGATGGAAAAATTTTAACAACAACATTTTTATTATTTTTTTTAAGAGATTTATATTTTTGATAAATTGTTTGTTGACCAAACTTTTTATTACCAACTGAAAATGGATTTGTTATAAACGTTAAATAAAATTCAAAAGTATATAAACCAAAAATTAAACTTAGAAGAACTATTACTAAATATTTTTTAATACTTTCATTTGCATAGCAAGAAACAATTGAAAAAATTAAAAAAGATAACCCAAACAAAAAATAATTCCAATAGAAATCTCTTCTTTCACCATCCCATACAATTTCCGACCTGTAGATTATATAAAGAAGTGTTAAAATTGAGATAATTATAAGGGAAATTAAAATTGTTTTATGGAATTTCATATTAAATTTTTTTAAATTATTTCTTTAAAATATTTTTGATTGATGTCATTCCACAAAGACTTATTCTTGATAAGAATATTAATAAATTTTTGATTGCTTTTTCCAGATCCAAAAAAGCTTATTTTCCTAAACTTTTTATTAAAATTTTGTTTTATAGCTTTTAATATTTTTTTTTCTGAAAAAGAACAATTTATAACAGATTTTATTTTAGCCCTATTTTTTTGCCTGGTGCCAATATTAATACACGGAACTCCATAATAAGGCGCTTCAACGACACCTGAACTTGAATTTCCTATTATAAAATCTGAATTTTTTAAAAAGCTTAGAAAATATTCAAATCTTATAGAATTGAAAATTTTAAAATTTTGATTGTTTTTAATTTTATTTAAATCTCTTAAAATAAAATCCCTTCCCTGATCATTGTTTGGATAGATAACAATATAATTTTTTTTACTTTTTATTAGCGATTTAATAAAGATATTAGAATTTTTTTTTTGATTTTTTAAATCAGTTGTTACAGGATGTAGAATTGCTATTGAGTATCTTTTGAATCTTATACTGTATCTTTTTTTCGAGCTAGTAATGCTTGGTAGATTTTTTTTTAAAATAATATCTACATCTGGAGAACCAATTGTAAAAATTGATGATTTCTTTTCTCCCATTTGAATTAATCTTTTTTTTGCAATTTTATTTGTAACAAAATGATAATTTGCAATTTTTGAAATTGAATGTCGTATCATTTCATCTACAGTTCCTGTAATTTCTCCACCTTCAATATGGGCAACTTTTATATTATTTAAGCAACTAATTATTGCACATGCTAGTGCTTCACTTCTGTCTCCATGCACTACAACTAAATCTGGATTAGTTTTTTTCAAAAAATTACTGAACTGAAAGGAAGTCTTAGAAAAAATTTCATCCATTCTATTTATATTTCTCTGGTTATTTACTTTAACAATATTTTTTATTTTATCTTTAATGATTTCATTAAAAGTAAAACCATATTCTTTAAGATTATGCATACCAGTTACATAAAGAATAATTTTAAATTTTAAATTTTTTTGAAGATTAATTAATATAGATTTTATTTTTCCGTAATCTGCTCTTGTACCAGTTATAAAAACTATTTTTTTCAAACAATATCCTTTTTTTTAATTTGGTAATTTTCTAAAATTTTTTTTCTAACAGTTTTACCATATAAATATTTTAGTTTTTTTACGTCAAAATCACCATTTCCTGGTCTTTTTAAGCATATATTTTTTTTATTTAATTTTTCCCCTTTATTAATTATTCTGTTTGCTACTACAGAGGAAAATGCAAACTTAATAGTTGATTTTTCCTTAGATACAGGTTGTTTTTTTTTTGATCCTTGAGATTTAAAAACAATTTTACTTGCATATATTAATTCTTTAAGTTCTTTAAAATCCATAGATGAGGATACGTCAGGACCTTTTTCTTTTTTTTTATCAAAAACAAAATGTTTTTCTATAACTCTTGCACCTAGAGCCACAGAAGCTATGCATGGGAAAATTGATTTTGAGTGATCGGAAAGACCAATTAATGCCTTTGGATAAGCTTTTTTAAGCTCGACAATACAATTTAGTCTAATTAATTTTTCTGGAGTAGGATAAATATTTGTACAATGCAAAAGTACTAAAGGAATTTTTTTCTGAAGAATAATATTAACAGATTTTTTTATACTATTTATACTATTCATCCCAGTACTCATAATTATTGGAACATTAAATTTGGTAATATATTTAACAAAGTCATAATTATTGCTCTCGCCAGATCCAATTTTGAAAGCAGGCACTCTAAATCTTCCCAATCTATCAGCAGCAGCTTTTGAAAATGGTGTACTAATAAAAATTCTTTTTTTATTTTTTACATATTGCATAAGCTTAAATTCATCATCTTCACTTAGTGAACACTTTTTAATAAGATCATAAATAGAAATATTTGCGTTTAATGGAATTATTTTTTTTGCTTCTAAAGACATTTCTTCATCAGCAATATGGGTTTGATGTTTGATAACTTCTGCCCCTGCTTTAATAGCTTTGTCTGCTAGAAAAATTGCTTTATCTAAAGATCCATTATGATTAATACCGATCTCAGCAATAATTAGTGGATCTCGGTTTTCTCCAATTAGTCTATTGCCTATTTTAATATCTTTCATTGAGTTTAATTTAGATTATAATTATAGATTAATTAAAATAATAGATACTAAATATCAACATAAACTTAAATTAGCTTGAAAAGAGTAATTATTATAACTAGTCATGAACTTAGACATAAGTTTTTATGTCATTATTTTAGCTCACAAAAAAATATAAATTTTTTGTACGGTATTCATGAAGAAATAGTCAAGCTCTCAGAAAATATAAAATTAAATAAATATAAAATCTTTAAAAAACATGTAAGCCAAAGGTCTCAATCTGAAAAAAAATATTTTAGAAAATACTCAAAAAGATATAAATCAATTTATGTTAAAAAAGGCACTGTAAATGAAACATCTTTTATAAAAAAAATTAAAAAAGACAGACCTGATTTTATAATTACATTTGGTTGTTCAATATTAAATGAAAATTTTATCAAAAATTTTAAAAATAAAACAATAAATATACATCTTGGTTTGTCACCATATTATACAGGCTCTGGAACTAATTTTTTTCCTTTTGTAAATAATGAGTTACAATTCCTAGGATCAACAATAATGAAAATTTCAAAAAAAATTGATCAAGGTCAAATAATAACCCAAGTTAGACCAAAAATAAATTCTTTAGATACAATCCACGATGTTGGTAATAAAATAATATTACAAACTGCAAAAATTTTAGTTAAAATTATTTTGTCTAAAAAAATTTATTATTTTAAAAACAAAATTAAATATAAAACAAAAAATTTTAAAAGAAAAGATTTTACAATCGAGGCTTTAAAAAAAGCTTATCATAATTTAGAAGTTGGAATTATAGAAAAATATTTAAAAAAAGGAAATAAAATAAAAAAGGATTTTCCAATAATTAATAAATATTAAAATGACAAACGTTGTAATGTATCATTATATAAGGAAATTTAATAAAGAAACTAAAAATTTAAACTTTCTTCATCACAATAGTTTTATAAAACAACTAAATTTCTTTAAAAAAAAATACAGTTTTTATAAATTAGAAGATAGTTTAAAAAATATTAATTCTGGTAAAAAAAAAATATTATTAACTTTTGATGATGGTCTTAAAGAACATTTACACATCGCGAAAATGTTGAAAAAGAAAAATATTAAAGGTATTTTTTTTATTTCTTCTAAACCATTAATTTCCAAGGATTTTTTAACAGTTCATAAGATCCATTTAATACTAGCTAAATTTAATAAAAAACAATTAGAACAACTATTTATAAAATTCAATCTTGAAGAATTTTTTAAAAAAAAAAAATTTGGTGTTTTTAAAATTCAAAAAAATTTATTAAAAAAAATTAAAAGTTTAAAAAAAAAAGAAGAAGTTTATTTTAAAATACAGCTCAATCTTATTTCACAAAGACAACCAAAAATTATTGACAATTTATTTGACTTCTGCTTTACAAAAAAAAAACAAAAAGAAATTTTTAAAAATTTTTATCTTAATAAAAAAGATATAATCCAAATAAAAAAACTAGGTATGGAAATTGGCTCACACGGTCATAGCCATAAAGTATTATCTTTACTTAAAAAGAAGGACCAGTTTTTTGATATAAAAAAATCAATTAGTTTTTTAAAAAAACTCACTGGTAAACCAATTACACTTTTTTGCTACCCATATGGAGGGAAAAACGTTTATAATAATCTTACTATCAATATCTTAAAAAAATTAAGTATTGTTAATGCTTTTAGTGTTGAAAGTAGGCTTGCTCAAAAAAGAGATAGCTTGTTTGAAATACCAAGATTTGATTGTAATGATTTTCCGTATGGAAAAGCTTTTAAAAACAAATGAATAAATATGACAGCTTAATTATTGGTGGAACAGGTCAATTTGGCATCACATTAAGTAACCAGCTTAATAAAAAAAATAAAAAAGTAATAATTACGTCCAGAAAAAAAATTAATAGATTTTTAAATAAATATACAAAAATAGTTGAATTAAATATTTACAAAAAAAAACAAATTATTTTTCTAATTAAAAAGTATAAACCAAAGTATATATTTTATTTTGCAGGTCAGAGTTCTCCTAACGTTTCATTTAAAAAAAAATTTGAGACTATGAGAAGTAATTTTCTCGGATGTAAAAATGTATTAGAGTCAATATATGAAACCAATAAAAATATAAAATTTTTACATGCAGCTTCATCAGAAATGTATGGAAAAGTTAAAGATAAGATTTCATTAAAAACTCCAAAAAATCCAGTTAATCCTTATGGTATTGCAAAATTAAAAGCTTTTAATATTACTAAATTATATAGAGAAAAATATAATATGAGTACATACAACGCTATCATTTTTAACACTGAATCTTTGTTAAGAAAAAAAAATTTTCTAATTCCAAAGATTTGCATTGCTGCTTTAGCAGCTAAAAAATATAATATAAAAACAGAATTTGGAAATTTAAATATACATAGAGAATGGAATTGGTGTGAGGACCAGTGTAAAACTCTTACTATTTTTTTAAAAAAAAAACCTCAGGATTTTATTTTATCTAATGGCAAATCCTACAGTGCTAAACAAATGCTCAAATTTGCATTTGAATTTTTACATTTAGATTATAAAAAATTTACTTTTGAAAATAAAAAAAAATACTTAAGACCAAGGGATATTTTAAAAAAAAAGTCTAATTATATAGAAAGTTTAAAAAAAAATAATATTAAGGTTAAACAATTTACTTATGGAAAAAAAATTATTCATCTAATGATTAAGCATTATTTAAATAAGGGGTTGTAACGATTTATTTGTGAGAAATGAGTATTTTTTCTATATCTAATCCATTATTTTTCATCAGATAATCTCTTCCACCATTTTCAAAATAAAATTTACTATTAAGTCCATATCTTTTCAGCTTAATATTGATTGATTTGTTATTAATTTCTTCTAAAATCGCTGAGCCAAATCCTCCATCTAAACATTGCTCTTCTAAAGAAATAACTTCAGAAAATTTTGATAAGTGGTTTATAAAATCCTCTGGCATTGGTTTTATTCTAAAAAGATCTATTAAACTTAAATCTTTTAATTTATTTTTTTCAATTACATCTTTTGCTAAATGGAGTAGTTTTCCACAAGTTACAACGCATTTTTTTCCTCCTGTTATGATACTCGAAAAGCCTTTTTCCAAATTAAATTCATCTTTATCGTAAATTGCAGGTAGAGCTTCTCTATCTAGCCTTACAAATCTAAATTTTGGTTTTGTAATACATTTTAATGCAACAATTCTTGTTGATAGCTCATCACACGGGGTAATTATTTCAATATTCGGAAATGCTCTCATAGTTGATATGTCTTCGGTAGTATAATGAGTTGGCCCGGCATCTGCATAGCCCAGACCAACTCCTATTCCAACTAAAGTTACATCGGTCTCCATAGCAGACACAGAACATTTTATTTGTTCATAACAACGCGATGTTATGAAGGGTGCCATTGCATAGCAAATAGTTTTTTTATTCATTAAACTTAATCCTGCTGCCATAGCTATCATATGTTGTTCACAAATTCCTGAGTGGATAAATTGTTTTGGCAACTCCTTTCTAAATTTATCTAATGAAGGTGCTCCCATATCTGGCGTAGTAAAATAAATATCTCTATCTTGTTTAGCTGCAGCGTAAATAGTGTCAATAAATACATCCCTCATAAACGGATATGATTTTTTTGAAACTTCTAGGTTTAAATAATTTTCAGCCATTAATACAATTTACTTCTAAATCTTTTCGTGCAATTTCAATTTCTTTTTCATTTGGCATGGTATTGTGCCATCTTGTTACATTTTCCATATAAGAAACACCTTTTCCCTTAATGGTATTAGCAATAATTAAGTTTGGTTTTTTATTCGGTTTTTTTGCTTTATTAAGAGCATCTAAAATTTCCGAATAGTTGTGGCCATCTACCTCAAAAACGTTCCATCCAAAACTTTTCCATTTATCGCTTAAAGGTTCGATTTTTAAGCAATCTTCAGAGTTTCCTAAAATTATTTGTCTATTTCTATCAACTATAAAAATAAGATTATCTAAACAATGATGAGAAGCGAACATAGCTGATTCCCAAAGAGAACCCTCATAATGCTCTCCATCACTTAATATAACATATGTATAAATATCTTTTTTGTCATTTTTTGATGCAAGTGCAAATCCACAAGCAATACCCGGAGCCTGAGAAAGTGAACCAGACGTAGAGTCTACTCCAGGAATACTTTTATCACCATAAATTCTTAATATACCACTTGGGGTTCCATATTTTGAAAGTTCGCTTTTTGGAAAATAACCAATATCTGACAAAATAGGATAGACACCCATTGCCGAATGACCTTTGCTTATAATAAATCTATCCCTAAGTTCATAATCAGGATTACCAATTTTATAATTCATTATATTTCCATAAAATAATGAAATAACTATCTCGCATTGTGAAAAAGCCGAGGCTATGTGTCCTTGATTGACCTTAATTACCATTTCGAAAATTTCTTTTCGCAGCCATTTTGATTTCTCAACTAATTTTTTAGTATTCATTATTTATTTTTCTCTTCAATTATTTTTCTCTTTAATCTTATTTGTGACATTTCCTCAATGTTTTTTTTTGCAATAGATCCATATTTTTTCTTAATACGATTTAAAAATTTTGGATTTTTATGATAATCGTGATAGCAATTATCTCTATATTCGAGTACTTCGGCTGGTGTAAGATATTTAGTAGGTAATGGTAAAGTATCATAGGAATGAAAAGAGTAACCATCATAAGTATCTGGTAATTTAATATTATTTTCTATTGCATTTTTATAAAGAGCGCTTCCTGGAAGAGCCATGGCCGCATATGTATTCCAACCTGATGTACACAATTCTTTACTTAACTCAAAAGTTTGTCTCATGGATTTCATATCATCACCTGGTAATCCAAAAATATAATTTGCCATTACCTCAATATCAGCATCATGTACTTTTTTGACAACTTCTCTTATATCAACATCCTCAAATTTACCCTTTGATATTTCTAATCTAATTTTTTTATTTCCGCTCTCAATTCCTAAACAGAGCCATTTTATACCAGCTTTCCTCACCAAAGATAGAATTTCAGGACGTTTGACCGTATCAACTCTTGAGTACGCCCAGAATCTGAAATCATCTTTTTTATTTAATTCAGAAAGTTTGTTACATAGCGGTTTGTAATATTTAGGATTCAAAAGAAACATTTCATCTATAATTCTTATTGTTCTTACTCCATAGTTTGCTAATTTTAAAAATTCTTTAAATATAAATTCTGTAGACCAGTAGCGCATTTTACTATATGTACCAGCAACACCAATTTCTTCATTATCATCTCTATTAATAATATTGATCATGCAGAAATCACATCCAAATTTACATCCCAGCGAGGTTTGAATTGCAGCGTATGGAGATCTTTTTTTTTGATCATATTCTGCATGCCACATTGGAGATCTATATAAATCGAACATATTTTTTTTATAAGGTAATAAATCCCATGCATAGCCTGGAAGATCGATATCCATTCTTTCTTGTGGAACAACTTTTTCAGGATCATTTAATTTAATTTCGTTATTTAATTTAAAAGCAATTCCTTTAACATCAGATAAGTGATCTATTGAAATTTTTTTTTTTTTTCAAAATGTTTCTTAATGAATAAACACCCTCATTTGTAAAAACAATATCAATAGATCTTTCTTTTTTTAATGTTTCAATCGGAAGTGCTTGAACATGAGACCCTATAAAACCAATTAAAGTTTTTATATTAGATTTTTTAATATAATCTGCAGTTCTAATTGCTCCACTCATACTAGTTGTTCCTGCATTTACATTTTGACCATAAACAACAAAACAAATAAATTTTGGTTTTTTTTTTAAAATTCTATTTTTTACTTCCTCATCATCAAGATTTTCTGCAAGAGCATCAATTATTTCAACATTAAAACCTACGCTTCTACAAGATTGAGCAAGAAGAAGTGACCATGTAGGTGGTTCAATAGCAGAGTAACTATTTGATAATTCCTGGTATATTTTTTTTGAATTATTCGGCGTTATAAAACAAACATCTGTATATTCCATCTTTAATTCTTAATCTAAAAAGTAGTTCTTTGAAAATTTATCTCTTTTTTATATATTTTAAAGATAGTAATGAATAGAGTTTTTATTACTAACATTATATGTGATATATATACAAATTAGCTTATTTGTAAATATTATTATATATAATTTTACTTTATTATAAGGATAATAATTAAATGGGTAACTTTGATATTTTTTTTAAAGAATTCAAAAAAAACTGGTCAACTAATGATCAAATAGTTTTTTATGGAGCCAGCAAAGATTTTGTTCAGCTTATTGAAACTCTAGACATAATTTTAGAAAATAAAATAAAATTAGAGTTTATAATAGATGATAAAATTGAGGGGGTTTTTAAAAATATATACGACTTAAATGAAGCTGTTTATTTACCAGATGGTAAAATTAATGAAAATAAAAGGTCTATAGAAGTTAAAAATTCAGATTTATTTTTAAAGGAAAACATTAAAACTAAAAAATATAAAATAATTGTTTCAAGCGATTCAAAAAAAAATCAATATTTTAAAAAATTATTATCATTGGGTTATAAACAAAATAAAGATTTTTGTGACTATAAAGAATATGTGTCTTTAATTCCGTACATTGAACAAGATATGACACATATATGGAGAGCAGATATTATGTTAACTGAAAAATGTACTTTAAATTGCACATTTTGTAATATGTATATGCCGCACTTTAAAAATCCCAAACATAGAAACTTAGATGAAATTAAATCTGATCTAGACAGTTTTTTTTCATTAATTGATTATGTTAGTATTTTTCACTTGGTTGGTGGTGAACCTCTAATGTATCCACAAGTAAATGATGTAATAGATTATGTTGGTAAAAAATTCAGAGATAAAATGGGTAGAATGCTGATAACAACAAACGGAACTCTAACACCTAAAGAAAAAACTATGAACTTAATTAAACAATATAAATGTTTAGTGATGGTTTCAGACTATACAAAAGAAATCAAATATAAGAGAAGACTAGATAATTTAGTTAAAATTTTAAAAGAAAATCATGTTTCTTTTATAGTAAGAGAGGATATTTCTTGGAGTGACTTTGGCCATCCCGAAGTTATTAAGTTTAAAAAAGAGAAAGATGTGATTTCTCACTTTAAAAAGTGTACTGCCCCCTACAAAGGCATTAATAATGGTAAATACTACTTTTGTCATCTTAATACCAGTGCGAATCTGGCTGGAATGATACCTATAAATGATAATGATTTTTGCGACCTAAATAAAATTAATAAATACCAATTATTAGAACATGATTTAGGTTTTTTAAAGTTAGGCTATTCAACATTTTGTAAAAATTGTTATGGCTGTAATACAGGTATAGAAATACCTGTAGGGCCTGGGGTACAGGGTATTAGAAAAATATAAAGATGGTCTTAAATATTCTGTATGGGCAAAATGAAGTTTCAAAAAAATTGATAAATCAATCAAATAAATTTGATGGTTTATGTTTTCATAAAAAATCAAGGGCCATCATAAAATTAAAAAAAAAAACAAAAAAAAAAAATATCAAATAAAAATATTAATTTTTTTATTACAGTAAAAAAACCGAGAGATAAAGCAGCATATGAACTCTTAAGTAGAACGTTCAAAACTTCAAAAATTTATAATTTAAAAAATAAAAAATACTCTCCTAGTAAAAAAAATATTGAACTTATAAATTATAAAAAAATATTAAATCAAATCAAAAAAAAAATAATTAAAAGCGATATTATAAGTTTTGATTTATTTGAAACATTAATTGATAAAACCTTATCAAGACCATATGATACATATGACTATGTTAATTTTTACTTAAAAAAAGAGGAATATATTAGAGTAAGATTTGAAATAGAGAAAAAACTAATTAAAAAATCCAACTTTACTTTCAATTATGAAAATATAATTAGAGAGATGATTAAGACTAAAAAATTTGGGAAAAAAGAATGTCTTGAAATTATTAAAAAAGAACAGGATTTAGAAATAAAATCAATTATACCAAGGAAAGAAGTTTTAGATTTGGTTTTGTTTGCCAAAAAACTTAATAAAAAAATTATACTCACTTCTGATACTTGGCATAATAAAGAATTTATTAAAAAAATATTACATAGTTTAAAATTAGATATTTTTAATCGAATATATTTGTCATCTGAAGAGAAATATTCAAAGTATAATGGAGAAATATTTAATTTAATAAAAAAAGAGAATAAAGGGAAGATTCTTCATATAGGTGATAATAGTATAAGTGATTATCAAAATGCTAAGAGGGAAAAAATACAATCAGTACTTATACCAAGCTTGGATGAGTTGATACTAAATTCAAAATTTTCTGGTATTTATGCATATAATCAAAATATTTTTTCAAAGATTGCTTTAGGAATGATAAAAAAAAAAATATCAAAAATTTTATTCTATTGTCTAAAAAAAAATAAGCCTTTTTTTATAAATAGCTTCAAAGATTTTGGATATCTATTTTATGGTCCTATGGCACTTTTTTTCTCTATAAATTTATTTGACTTATCAAATAAACAAAAAATTAAAAAAGTATTATTATGTTCAAGAGAGGGATTTCTTTTTTTTAAACTTTTAAAATATTTAAATAAATATAATTTAAAAAATATTTCTTTGAAATACTTTTTAACCTCAAGAAAATTAAGTTCAATGTCCTCTTTTACAAATCAAAAAGATATTTTAGACTCCTTCAAAATTCATCGTTTTGAAGGCAATATATCTGAATTGATTAAAAATAGATTTGGTTTAAATAATTTAAAAAAAAATTTATTTAATAAAAATATTAAAATAAATTCAAAAAAAAATTATAAAAAATTCTCTTCCCATGTAAAAGAATTAAGCAGCCAGATATTAAAAAAGTCACTTATTACAAGAAAAAATTACTTAAAGTATTTGAAAAGAACAATTAAAAATAAAAAAACTTTAATCGTTGATCAAGGTTATCATGGAAGCGTGCAAAAATATTTAGAAAAAATTATGAAGCAAAAGTATTATGGTTTATATATTTGTCATTATTTGCCTAGTCAAAAAATTCAAAGTTTTATTGATTATGATTATAGTTATTTTAGAAAACACCAAATTTTTTTTGAAAGTGTTTTTACTGCACCACATGGAACAGTAATTGATATCAATAAATATCAGAATTTTATCTATGAAAAGAGACAAAAAAATCAAAAATTATTTAATTTAAAAAAATTAATTTTTAAAGGCATGTTTGATTTTTCATTAGAGTATATTAAACTGTTAAATATAAAGAAAAATTTAACAAAAATTCAATATAAAAAAGATTGTACTCACCTATCCGATTTTATGTTTGGTGGTTCATTAAGCAATAAAAAAATTATTGATGTTAAAATTTTAAAATCTTTTTATCACGATAATTTTTTTGTGAAAAATAAAAGTTATCAATTAAAAATTTAATTCTACTTTATTAGCTTATAATACTTAATCCACTTTAGCCATAAAGAATATTCTACCAAATATTTTTTTATATATTTAAGTGAATTTACCTCCCTTATCAAAGTTTCTTTTTTACCCATACTTTGATAATGACGATTGGAATCTCTTTTTGGTATTACAATTTTTTTTATTCTTTTATTTGTGTTAATTTCTAATTTTCTGATAAGAAGTTTTAAAGTTTCATAATATGATTTACATTTTTTAATCTTAACATTCATTAGCAATTGTACAAAATGGTCAGTATAAATATTATGAAGTTTTTCAAGCTCAAAATCTTTCCAAATATCATGTTTATTTCTAACCTGGGTCAAATGAGGCATTCCATAACTTATCAAACTATCATGTAAACTTGATATTTTATTGTACAAATAACTAGTCCAAATATCGGAGTTCCTACCTGCTGAAACAGGTTTAAAGTATAGTAGCGATGTTTTCCCATCAATACATGTATTTTGGTCGTTAAAAGGGCAGAACATATTTTTTCCAATTAATTTGTTCCCTTGTGAAATTATTTTCTTTACTTTAATTTTCCAGAATAACCTAGATATAGCATCTATATCAGGGTCACCTAATATAAAACCGCAATTTGCTAAAACTAATTTATTTTTTACTTTCTTGAATTTAAATTTAAAGTTTTTAATATCTCTTTTAGACCAAGGAAAACCTCTTGGAAAAATTGGTAAGTTGTTTTCAGTTTCTAAATACTTGTAAATATTTGGCCACTTGCTATTAATATAAATAGATTTACCAGAAACCTTTGTACTAACTATTGAGTGTCCTTTTAAAAAATCAACTTGACTTGATACAAAATTATCATCGTCTATAAAAATTACCCTTTTGGGATTACATTCTTTAATATAAATCAAGCCTAATAATCTTCTCATATTGTCATTATAGGGAATTAAAGAATATAAATTTTTGTATTTTTTTTTAAAGTAATGGTCTTGTTTTTCTATATCTAAATAAATTATTTTTATTTTAAATTTCTTTGATATTTTTTTACAATAAGATTTAGCCTCGGTTGGTGTCTTTCTATCTGCTAGCACTAAGAAAAAAATATTTTTATGTTTATATTTTTTGATATTTTCACATATGTTTTTTAAAAAAGTAGGGACATTTATCGTGGTTGTAAGTATTGCAAATTCAGCGTTATTAAATAGCATTATATTAATATCTCCATTTAGGAATATATAATTTGACTTCCTTTATCCTCTATTTTTGTTTTTACAAATCTTAATTTTATATGTTTTTTAATTATTATCTTTTGTACTTTTGGTTTTGCTAATATCAAAATAAAACCTCCATTTCCCGCTCCAAGAAGTTTTACTCCAAATGCGCCACTTTTTAAAAAGCTTTTACACAATTTATCTATATATTGATTAGATACTTTTTTATCTAATTTTTTTTTTAAATACCAATATTTATTTATTAAATTTCCAAAATTTTTTATCCACCCTTTATTATTTTTTGCTTTTATCAATTTTAACGCTTCTGTAGTAATTTTATAAATCTCTTCATAAATTTTTTTATGTTTATGAATATTTTTGATTTTATTTTTTTCAATTTTAGAGGCAGATCTTTGCCGATTAGTGTAACACAGCAAAATACTTTGATTTAGTTCTTTTTTTTTCCTATTAGTTATTTTAACTTTTGAAACTTTAAATTTTTTTTTTTTAAATTCTATATGATTCAGACCACCATATGATACCGCAATTTGGTCTTGATAGCCTATATGTTCTTTTAAAATTTTATGTTCAAAAAAAATCGTTTCATTTGCTAATTTTTTTTTTGTTAAGTTTTTATTTTTAAAATGATTGATAGTATTTATTAAACCAGCTGTAAAATTTGAGCTGCTCCCTAAACCAGATCTGGCAGGCAAATCTCCATCGAATGTAATGTGCAATATTTTATCTTTTAAATTATAATAATTTAAACACGACTTTACTACTGGATGCTTAATATTTTTTAGTTTTTTAGCTTCTTCATTTAAATAATATCTAATTTTATATTTATAATTAAATAAATCATCCTTTTCTTGAAAAAAAATATGACCAAACTTGTTAATAGTAGTACTGATAACCTGACCCTTATTTATTTTGAGCCAATCTGGAAGATCAGTTCCGCCACCTAAAAATGAAATTCTTAAAGGGGTTCTACAAATAATCATAAATTTTTTTGATAAACATTTTTAAGAAAGTATTTAATGTAATTTATTTTTAATTCTTTTTTAATAACATAGATATAATAAAATAGGTTAATAAAATTAAGGACATAAAACTTCAATAATTTAAAGCTACTTTTTTTTGTTATACTAGTTTTTTTATTAAGATTATCTCTTAAAATTTGAAAATCCATTAGACATGAAAAAAAACCTTTAATAGATAAAATACTATTTGGGTTAATTTTATCTACCAACATAGTTTTTCTTCCCTCCTCAAAAGTCGAATCTCTCTCTTGAGCATGATTAATTTGAATATCATCAATTTTAAATTTTCTATTTAATAATATAGAAATTATTAATAATTCTGTGTCAGTTTCAATACAATTAGTAAATTTACTTGTAAAGTCATACCACTTCTTAGAAATAATTTGTACCAAGGGCCAATTTGAATTTATTTGATTATGCGCTGGATATAATAAATAAATTTTATCCATTGGAAGTGTCTTAATTTTGTCTGTTAAAATAACATCCCAATTTTTTGTGTAAATTTTCATATCATCAGCAAAATGTATCAAATACTCCCCGCTAGACTTTGAGATCATATTTTTTAATCTATTAGGTGAATCTTGATAACCTTTACCTCTTGCCATTTCATTAATCACAATTGAGATATTTGACTCTTTTTGATACTCGTTTAAAAATTTTTTTGTATCAAGATCATCTATGTCAATCCCAAAAACTATTTCAATTTGATTTTTATTACTGGTTTGATTTTCTATACTTAAAAGTGTCTCTTTAAGTAATTCAACTCTTTTTCTACTTGGTATAAGAATAGAAAATTTTTTCATAATAAGTTTTATACAATTTGAAATATTAAATTTTTAATTGCCAATGTTATAACTATAATATAACTCTATTAAAGTATGAAGAATAGTTCAAAATCATTTCCTTTGATGTATAATAATATTTCAAAAAATGATATTAAAATTCTAATAAACTTTTTAAAAAAAAATCCAAAATTAACTGCTGGAAAAAATTGTTCAAATTTTGAGAAACTTTGGTCAAAATGGCTTGGAGTTAAATATAGTGTTTTTGTAAACTCTGGCTCGAGCGCTAATTTTTTAACTTTTGCAGCTTTAAAAAATTTTATAAAAAAAGATCAAAGAAGAGAAATTATAGTTCCAACTTTGACATGGAACTCGGATATTGTCTCTGTTATTTATAACGGTTTTATTCCAAAGTTTGTAGATATAGATTTAAAGAACCTATCCATGAAAATAGATGAAATCGAAAAAAAAATAAATTCTAAAACACTTGGAATTTTTTTAACGCATGTTCAGGGATTTAATGCGATTAATCAAAAACTTTTGAGTTTGGTAAAAAGAAAAAAATTATACTTGATTGAGGATGTGTGCGAATCTCATGGTGCAAAATTTGGAAAAAAAAAATGTGGAACTTTTGGAACAGCAAGTAATTTTTCTTTTTATTATGCACATCATATGACAACAATAGAAGGCGGAATGATATCAACAAATAATAAAAAATTTTATGATATGTGCAAAATCATGAAGGGCCATGGGCTAGTTAGAGAAAGTGATATTTCCAAAACTAAAAAATATTATTTAAAAAAATATAAAGATTTAAATCACGAATTTATTTTTTCAAATATTGGATTTAATTTCAGAAATAACGAAATTGGAGGATTGCTTGGAATAAATCAACTTAAAAATCTAAATAAAAATATTATTTTAAGGAACAAAAACTTTAAATATTTTTTAAACAACATAGATAAATCCAAATATTATACAGATTTCGATAATCATGGTTATTCTAATTATGCATTTCCAATAATTCTTAAAAAGAAAGATATTTCGTATAGAAATAAGTTCGAAAAATATTTAAAGAAAAATAATATAGAATTTAGAAGAGGAAATGCTGGGGGAGGCAATCAACTAAGACAGCCTTACTTAAGACGAAAATATCCCTTTAATAAAAAAAATTTTCCAAATGTTGAATATGTCCATTTCTACGGATATTATATTGGAAATTATCCATCAATGAAAAAAATGAAGTTACAAAAATTGATAATTTTATTAAATGCTTTTACCTAAACTAATAGTTATTTATTATCTCTTTAGAATTATTCTTAAAGTAAGTTATTAATTCTTTTATTCCAATTTCTAAATTTATTTTAGCTTTAAACCCTTTTTTTTCTATTTTTTTATTACTAACAAAATAATCTCTTTTATCTGGATCTCTTCTATTATTAACAACTTTAATCTCAATAGCTGGATAGATTTTTTTTATTTTTTTAGCTAGTGTAATTTTACTTATATTTGCTGTTGACAGCCCCAAATTGAAAACGTTAGATTTAAGTTTATTAAAGTTTTTAATTGAGAATATTATACCGCTCACAACATCTCTTATATGTATAAAATTTCTTCTAAAATGAGGTTCAAAAATATTTAACTTTTTGTATTTAACAGCTGTCGAAACAAAATTATTTACCAATAAATCGCTTCTCATTCTATAGCTATATCCAAATACTGTTGCTAACCTGAAACAAATTGAGTTAGTGTGTTTTCTAACTATTTTTTCAGCGTCACATTTTGTTTTTCCATATAACGAGATAGGTTTAAGCTCGCTATTTTCATCACAATATTTATTTTTCTCCCCAATTCCATAACCTGAATTAGTTGTCATATAAATTATTTTATGTTTTCTGTTAATTAATTTAGTAATCATTTTTATGGCTTGGAAATTTGTTGAAATTGCATCTTTTTTAAATTTTTCACACAGCGGTGCACCAACTAAGCCTGCTAGAGGTATAATAATTTCATTTTTTTTTATTATTTTTTTCATAAATTTTTTATTTCGTGCATCTCCATAAATAAAAGTAAAGTTTTTATTAAAATATAAATGTCCTAATGAATTATCATCATATTTTAGTAAATCTACTACTGTAACTTTATACCCTAGACTAAGAAGTTCGGTGCTTAACATTGATCCTATATAACCTGCACCACCTGTGATTAAAATTTTTTTCATTATTAAAATTTTTTTAATTATATTTATTTTTTTTTCAAAAGTTTCATCTCTAAGTTTTCTACTATTATGTGACCGAGAAACATATGGGCTTCTTGAATTCTTGCAGTATTTTTACTATTAATTATAATCGATATTTTTGCGAGTTTTTTTGCATTACCACCTTTGTTTCCTAGGAGAGCTACTGAATTAATTCCCTTTTTTTTTGCAACTTTTAATACCTCAATTATATTTTTTGATTTTCCTGAGGTAGATAAAACAATTAATGTATCGTTTTTTCTTCCTAAACCATCAAGATTTCTAGAAAAGACATTCTTAAAAGAATAATCATTCGCACATGCAGTGAGGGTTGACATATCCAATGCTAAACTAATCATAGGTATTGGTTTTCGATTAACTTTTGATGTAAGTCTCACCATACATTCAGCGGCTATGTGTTGAGCATCAGCTGCAGATCCGCCATTACCACAAATATAAATATTCCTTTTTTGTTTGACAGTTTTGTATAGTAGATTAATCACTTCATTAATTTTTTTATAATCTTTTAAAAGACTACTTTTAATAGAGAGGAAATTTTGAATTTCTCTTTTTAAGTGATTTTTTATGTACACAATTTTTTTTATATCATATAATTGTTTCATTAAAAGTTATTAAATTTAAAATTATTTAACCATTTTTGAAAATAAAAAATAAAATTGATTTAGTTATATTAGCAGGTGGAAAAGGCACGAGAGTAAGAAAACTTTTAGAAGGTGGCCCAAAACCCCTTATTAAAATTAACGGAATATCATTTCTTCAAATAATCCTAAATCAATATGCAAAATATCCTTTCGAAAATATTTATATTCTTGCCGGATATAGAGGAAACCATATTTTCAAAAAATTTAACGGCAAGGTTTTAAATTTTACTAAAGTGAGTTGCATTATAGAGAGAAAATTATTAGGAACGGCAGGATCATTGAGAGTTTTAAAAAATAAGATTAATAATAATTTTTTGGTAGTAAATGGAGACAGCTTTATTGATTTAAAACTTAATGATATTTTTTCAAAAAAAATAAAAAAACATAAAATATTTTTAACTAATAATAATATATATAAAAGTAATAAAAAACTTTCAAATTTATCTTTAGTATCTGAAAAAAAAATTAAATTTAAAAAAAAAGGTCATTTAATGAATGCTGGAGTATATCTTTTTAAGAAAAATATATTTAATTATATTAAAAATAACTCTTTCTCCCTGGAGGATGAAATTTTGCCAAAATTAATAGATCAGAGTAAAATTGATGGTGATTACACAAACAGCTATTTTGTTGATATTGGAACAAAAAAAAATTTAATATATGCAAGAAAGACTTTGTTAAAATATTTATACAAACCTGCAGCATTTTTAGATAGAGATGGGGTTATAAATTATGATTATGGATATGTCTCAAATATTAAAAAATTTAAATTTAAAAAAGGTGTAATCCAAGCTTTAAAATATTTATCTAAGAACAGATATAATATTTTTGTAATTACAAACCAAGCTGGAATTGCCAAAGGAAAGTTTAAAATAGAAAGTTTTTATAATTTACACAAAAATTTAAAGTTAAATCTAAATAAGAAATATATAAACTTTAGTGATGTAAAGTTTTGCCCATTTCATAAAGATGGAATTATTAAAAAATTTAAAAAAAATTCAATAATGAGAAAACCAAATAACGGTATGATCTTGGAATTATTTAAAGAATGGCCAATAAATAAAAAAAGAAGTTTCTTTATAGGTGATCAAATATCTGACAAAATATGTGCCCAAAGAAGTGGTATTTATTTTGAATATGTAAAAGAAAATCTTTTTAATCAAGTAAAAAAATTATTAAAAAAATGAAAGTTTTTTTTGATCATCAAGTCTTTTTAGAGCAAAGTTTTGGCGGTGTTTCAAATTATTTTATAAATCTTACAAATAATTTTACAAATAATATTAGTCCTTTAATTGTATCTCCTATATATAAAAATAATTATTTAAAAAATTCAAAATACGCTCATAAATTTTTATATTTAAAAAAGACGGGATTACTTCATAAATTCATTCAAAAGTTTAATAGATCTTATTTTGTAAAGTATTCAAAAACTCAAAAACCTGATTTAGTTCACTACACTTATTTTAATGAAAAGATATTTTATCAATTAAAGATACCGATGGTAATCACAGAATATGATCTTATAAAAGAGAAATTTTATAGAGATGAGTATAGAGAACAAATTGATTTTAAAAGAAAACTTTTCAATGATTTAGATCACATATTTTGCATCTCTCATAATACCAAAAAGGATCTGTTAGAATTCTACGATATAAATGAAAAAAAAGTTTCAGTCACACACCTTGCATATAATGAAACAAAAAAATATCATGAAAAAAGCTCTAATTTAAAACCTTTCATACTTTTTGTGGGAAGGAGAAACAACTACAAAAATTTTATAAATGCAATAAAAGCTTATGCTTCCTCAGAGAAACTTTTAAGAGATTTTGATTTTGTGTGTTTTGGTGGAGAAAAATTTTCATTCAATGAAAAAAAAATATTTAGAGAAATTAATTTACCAATTTCAAAAATTCATTTTTTTCAAGGAAATGAATATGAACTAAATTTTTTTTATAAAAAAGCAGAGGCTTTCATATTTCCATCTTTTTATGAAGGTTTTGGAATTCCACTTTTGGAAGCTATGAATATGGGGTGTCCAGTTTTATGTAGTAACACGAGTTGTTTTACAGAGATAGCTGGTAGTGGAGCAGCATTTTTTGATCCAAGCGATATAAGTTCTATAAAGCATTGTCTTGAAAAGACACTTTATGATGATAATAAGAAATTAGATCTTAAAAATAAAGGGAACATAAATTTGTCAAAATATAGTTGGAAAAAATGTGCTTTTGAAACAGAGGCAATTTACAATAAATTATTTTAACAGATGTTACCCATATTTTTAAAGCCCAGTATAAACTTAAATTTAACGAGGGTTGGATCGTTAAGAGATGGTGGATATTTTATCCCTAAAAAAATAATCAACAAAATTGATAAAATAATATCTCTTGGTTTAGGATCAGATTGGTCTTTTGAGGAAAAATTTCTAGAAAAAAAAAATTCGATAAAAGTTGTTTTCTATGATCATTCTATAAATTTCTTTTTTTGGATAAATTTAATTATACAAACATTATATTATTCAATAAGATATCAGAGTAGTCCTAAAAATTTGTTTAAATATTTTAATTATATAACGTTTTTTAACACTCAAAATACCTTACATTTAAAGTTAAAAATTTCTTATAAAACAGATTTAAAAAAAAAAATAATTTCTTTGACTGAGATCCTTAAAAAGGAAAAAAAAAATCTTCTTTTAAAAATTGATATAGAGGGTGATGAATATAAAGTTCTTAATCAAATAACGAAACATCAAAAGATAATTAATTGTTTAATTATTGAATTTCATAAAATTAATAAAAATTTAGATAAAATAGAAAAATTTTTAAAAAAAATGAAAAATTTTAAAATTTGTAATATATCTCCAAATAATTCTTTTGGATTTGACAAAAATAATGATCCATATGTTTTTGAAATTGTCATGATAAATAAAAGATTCATTAATAAGAAAGATTATTCCAAAAAAATATTTTTAAGAGCTTTACCAAACAATCCCTTCAAAAAAAATTATAAAATTACTTTCAAAAAATGAAAAAAAAATACGCACCAATTGCATTAATTGTTTATAATAGACCAGATACTTTAAAGAAAACAATTAAATCTTTAGAAAAAAACAAACAGATTAAAAATGCTGAAATTTATATTTTTTCAGACGGGCCAAAAAAAGAAATTTTGGACAGAAAAAGAGTAAAGAAAGTTCGGTCAGTAATAAATAATATAAAAAAGCTAAATATTAAAAAAAAATTTTTTTTTAGTCAAAACCGTGGTCTTAAAAAGAATATATTAGGCGCAATTAATTATGTATTTAAAAAATATTCAAAAATCATCGTTATAGAGGATGACTTAGTATTTAGTAATCAATTTTATTTATACATGAATAATGCGCTAGACTTTATTGAAAAAAAAAAAAATATCTGGCATGTCAGTGCTTGGAATTATCCAATTAAAGTATCTAAATCGAGTAATAATTTGACTTTTCTTTGGAATAATATGAATTGCTGGGGTTGGGGAACTCATAGAAAATATTGGAAAAAGATAATTTTAAGTAGTGATTTTTTTATTAAAAAGTTTTCAAAAAAACGAATAAAAGATTTTGATTTGGATGGAGAATTAAATAATTGGAGCCAGATTATTAAAAATAAAAAAAATATAATTCAATCATGGGCTATTTTTTGGAATGCAAGCATTTTTTGCCAAAAAGGATTATGCTTAAATCCAGTTATAAGTTTTTCTAAAAATATTGGTTTTAGCAAAAAGTCTACCAATACAAAAGAGATGATTCCTCAACCACTAAATTTAAATTATTCGAGTAATTTAGTATTTCCCAAGAAAGCCGTTATGAGCCCATATTATATAAATAAGGTCAAAAATCACCTGAAAACTGTAAGAAAAATAAAAAAATTTAAATCTATTCAAAAAAGTATCTATGGATTATTTAGTAAGAATAGCAAAAGTACATAACAAGTTAATTTTATAAAAGAATGATAAAACAATTTTTTTCAATTTTAAACGTACTGGGAAATGAAAATAAACTTAAAGCGTTTAAATTATTGTTAATTTTAATTTCAATATTATTGTTAGAATTACTCAGTTTATCATTAATTATACCTATTTTAACCCTAATTTTTAGCGAAACAACAAATCAAAGCTTACCGTTTATTTCGTTAGTGACCAATTATTTAAATCTCGATTTTGAAAATCTTCTTGTAGTTGGGTCATTGTTTCTATTAATAATAATCATAAAAATTATCTTTTTAATTTTATTTGAGTACAAAACCCAAAGTTATAGTAGAGGAATACTTATAGATGTATATTTAAAAGCATACTCTTATTTTTTATATTCACCATGGCAAGAAGTTTCTCAAAAAGATCATGCTTACATAATGAGAAATATTCTATCAGATACAGGAGTATTTGTTATGGAAGGAGTATTAAAATTTATTTCGCTAATTAAAAACACTCTTTTTTTACTATTTATTATATCTTATCTTTTTTTCATCAATTTTAAGATCACTTTGTTTTTATTAATTCTTTTAATAATTTTTACTTTATTTTTTGTTTTTGTTTTAAAAAGAAAACTTCTTGAGCTATCCTTTAAAACAGCAGTTTTTGATAAGCTAAGGTTAAAATACGTTTCTGAAAGTATTCTAAATTTAAGAGAGATAAAATTAAATCGTAATTATGATTATTATATAAAATTATTTCAAAATAATGAAAATAAAGTAACAAATGTTGTAATTACAAATGAAATCTTAAAAATCATACCTAGATATTTTTTAGAAATAATAATTGTTTCAACTATATTGATTGTATTTGGAATATTAGAGTTTCAAGACTATAACATAGTTAGCTTAATTCCAATTTTAGGTCTTTATAGTTTTGCATTATTAAGAATGATACCAATATTTATTACTTACAATAGGGATATTCAAAATATTAGAACTGCCAAGTATCAAATTGATGAGGTTATAAAAAATGCAAGAAGATATAAAAAAATTTATGAGGATAAATTTAATGTAAAAAGTGGTTTAAATTTAAACCAATTTACTCTTAAGGATGAAGTCAACATAAAAATTACAAATTTAAATTTTTCTTATTCAGATAGAAACCCATTATTTGAGGATTTAAATTTAGAAATTAAAACAAATAATACTATATATTTAGAAGGTGCAAATGGATCAGGCAAAAGTACATTTGTTGATTTAATATCTGGTTTACTCTCACCAGTAAAAGGAAAAATAGAAATTAACGGATATAATATTAATTCAATTTTAGATGACTGGCTTAAAAATGTTGGATATGTTTCGCAAACAAATTTTTTAACAAATGACTCTATAAAAGATAATATTATTTTTGGAAGAGATAATGTCTCAGAAAATAATGTCTTAGATGTTTTAAAAATAGTTGAATTAGATAAAATGATTGCTTCCTTACCACAAGGTATTAATACAAAAATGGGAAATCTTGGCAATTTTTTTTCTGGGGGCCAAAAACAAAGAATATCAATTGCAAGAGCTTTGGTAAAAAATCCTAAAATTATTATTTTAGATGAAGCTACGAACGCATTAGATCTCAAAGCAGAGAAGAATTTTTTACAGTTAATTGATAAAATCAAAAAAAATAAAATAATTATATTTATAGCTCATTCAGAAACAATTAAGAATTTTTGTGATACTAATTTAATAATTAGAAATATGAAAATAGAAAAAATTAATTAGATTTTAAATTAAATTGAAATTTTTATATTTGCATGCATTTAATTATTAATATATTAAAATACTCAAGATACACTTAATGACAAATTTAAATAAATATTTAAATAAAATAATTAATCTCCATTCAAAAAAAAATTCGAATAAGTCATTTCAGTATCCTTTGCTAGATGATGCCTTTTCTAACGAAGATATAATTAAAGGAATTGAGGTAATTTTGAAAAAAAAAATTACCATGGGTGAAATAACAAAAAGATTCGAATTCGAATTTGCAAAATTTATGAAAGTAAAATACGCTTTAATGGTAAATTCAGGTAGTTCTGCAAATCTTCTCGCTGCTTTTGCTCTGGTAAATCCCCAAAAAAAAAACTTTTTAAAGAGAGGGGATGAATTTTTAATTCAATCCCTTTGTTGGTCAACATCATTATGGCCCCTGATTCAAGCTGGCCTCAAACCAAAATTTATTGATGTAAATTTAGAAAATTTTAATGTTAGCGAGGAATTTTTTTATAAATCTTTAACTAAAAAAGTAAAAGCAGCTATGATAGTCCATGTCCTAGGAAGTTGTTCAAATATAGAAAAAATATCAAACGTTTTAAGAAGAAAGAAAATTTTTTTAATAGAGGATACGTGTGAGTCTTTGGGATCAAAATTTAAATCAAAATATTTAGGGACTTTTGGTAATTTTGGGACTTATTCATTTTATTACTCTCATCAGGTTACAGCAGGAGAGGGTGGAATGATAGTTTGTAATGATAAAAATGATTTTGAAATAATTAATTCTCTTAGAGCACATGGGTGGGATAGAAATTTAAATAAAACAAAAGAAAACCAAAGATCATTTAATTTTATTAATTCTGGGTTTAATGTTAGACCTTTAGATATCTCAGCTGCAATTGGTATGAACCAATTTAAGAGATTAAATAAATTTAAAAAAATTAGAAACGATAATAAAAAAAAAATCATTAGCTCATTAAGAAAATCTCATGAGTGGAAAAATCAGTTGTATTTTTTAGATCATTCTAAAGATTTAGATCCTAGTTGGTTTGGTTTGCCAATTTTGATTAATAAAAATTATTTAAAAAAGAAAAAAAAATATTTAGAAATTCTTAATAAAAATAATATTGAGACAAGACCAATTTTAAGTGGAAATTTTATGAATCAAAAAAGTATTCAACTATATAATCTTAATCCAAAAAAAATTGAGTACAAGAATTCACAAGAGATTGAGGATAGAGGTTTTTTTATTGGCTTACATACAAAACCACTCACAAATGACAAATTAAATACCTTAGTTAAAAATTTACTTTTAATTAACAAACTTAGCTAGTGGTTTTATTTTAAAAAAATTTAATCTGGTCTCTTCCACGATTTTTTTCCAATCATTGCATTTAAAAGTCCCAAGAGTCTATTATAGTAAATAATTTTGTTCTCCATTCCAAATATGAAAAGAGGTGGAATTTTAATAATACATTCTATTAGGTCTGGAAAAGTAATAACTAATGCCTTGAGATAGCTGTAGTGTTTTTTATTAAAATAAAACTTTCCCCACATATAGTGCCAGTGTCTTAGTGGATTAATTTTTTTTTGTAAATCTTTTTCATAAGATCTTCCCTCTTTATGTTCAACCATCGCTCCTTTGACGATAAATATTTTATAATTTTTTTTTAGAATTCTCATACAATAATCAGTTTCATCAAAGTAAAAAAAAATATTTTCATCATAAAATCCAACATCTTTCACTGCTGACATTTTAAAAAACATAAAATAACCATGAACAATTTTCATTCTCTTCAATTTTGGGTTATCGTCCTCTATCTCGTATTCAAAGCTTTTTGGATATTTAGATCTATTATGCTCTGGAACTAATAAAGCAAAATCATTTGTTTCTTCTGCAATTTTATAAAATTTTTCGATTAAATTAATGTTAAAACTTACGTCCATATCCATATATAAACAGTATTTTGATTTAACATTCTTAAATCCAATATTAATACCACCAGTTTGTCCAGTATTTTTTTCACTTAAAATAACAGATATATTTTTATATTTTGATTCAAAGTAATTTTTTGTTTTTTTCAGATTTGAATTTTCAATAATAAGAATTTTTATCTCAGGATTTAAAAGTTTTAATATATTTTCTATCTCAAAACTTGAATTATAAGCAACCAATATTATTGTTAAATCCTTATAATTTACTTGCATGATATAATTTAAATCTTTCTATTAGGGGCCCAATATCATTAATGAGATTTCCTCTTACTTTAAATTTAAATTCTTTCTTTAGCTTAGATATATTAATTTTAGGTTCCATTATAATAACTTTTTGGTTTTTAAGAATTATTTTACATCCAGTAATTTCTTGTATTTTTTTTGCTATTTGAATTAAAGATATCATTTTTCCAGAGGCTAAGTTATATATTTCCTCTCTACCTTTAGTACATATTTTATATATAAGATCTAAAGCATCATTAATACTTAAAAAATCTTTTTTTGAATTTTTGTTTATTGTAATATTAATTTTTCCTTTTAAAATTGCACTATTTATAAAATTTGGAAGAACTAGTGGTGAACTAAAATTTTCACCGTATACATTAGATAGTCTTATTATTTTTATTTTTTTTTTTTGAGATAATAAAAATGATTCAGCGCAAATCTTTTTTATGTTGTAATAATCATCTTTAAAATTAGGATTTATTTGAAAAGATGAATTTTCCTTTGTATTAAATGATTTTTTATAGATTCTCGTGGTCGAAAGAAAAGTAAAAGATTTAAAATTATTTTTATTTATTATTTCAGGTATGAGACCTATATTTGCCATATACGAATTATAATGTTCATTCATCCAATTATCACTTCCTATGCAATAAATAATATTTCCTAAAAACTTTCTTATTTTAATTTGTCCTCTTTTTGGGAGAATTAAATTGTAATTTCTTAGTTTTTTTTTTAAGTGAGAACCAATAAATCCTGTATGACCAAAAATTGTAAATGTTGTCATTATTTTTTAATTAAAGATTTAAGTTTACTTATATTTACTGAGCTATCTGGCATCATTCGAACAGTTTTTTTTTTATAAAAATATTTTTTTGGTTTTACAGATTTATTACTTTTTAAAGCAAAACTATAAATAGAAGTTTTTTTTCCTCCAACATTAATTATCCCTTTTTTATCTAAAATTTTTGGCAAAATTTGAGCAACCTCATCATGGCTAAGAAAATTACTTTTAATGTTAGTAAAACCAAATTTATGAGAAAATGGAGTTTCGTACATTGCAACTCTGATTATAAGAGAATTTCTTAGGTACATTTGTACTGCGCATTCTCCACCAAGTTTTGACCATGAATAATTGTTAGCTGGAAGAAGTGGATCAGACTCTTTATAATTTCCATTTTTACACGGATAAACATAGTGTGATGACATGTAAACAAGTTTAATTTTATTTTCAAAACATGCTTTAACTAGATTACATGTGCCAATAATATTAGTATCAATACTTTTATTAATTTTCTTTTCATGAACATCCAAAGGCTTTGATAGGGCAGCTAAATGTAATAATAAATTGGGCTTTATTTTTTTAATTTTTTTTTCAATAGATTTTAATTTAGTGATATCGAATTCTTTTTTTGAAAGATAAAATATTTTTTTATTATTAAAATTCCTTTTTAAAACTTTTGCAAATTTACCATTCCCACCTGTTACAATTATTTTAGTCATAATTAAAAGTATTTTTTTTTAAAAATTTTAAAATCAGATATGTATTCTTTTTTATCGTATTTATAATTACAAGCAGTTAGAAGACAATCGTCATTTTTATAAAATTTTATATTTAACCATGTGTGAACTGGTATTTTAAGAGCCACCCCCTTTTTGGGGTCTAGTTTAAATATTTTCTTCTTTTTATTAAAGTAAGTAGTGATTTTTACTTTTCCAATTATTGGAATTAATATTTGAGTGCACTTCTTATGCGCATGATCTGCTCTTAAGAATTTTTTTTTCCCATATAAAAAAAAAAATCTTTTTAAAATGAAATTTTTTGGCAAATGTTTACCCATATAAAATGGTATCAATGTACCTGATTTTTCCTTAAAAGATTTAAATCTAATTATTTCTGGTTTATATTTTTTCATTATATCTCACTCAGATTTGGATGTATTTTATCTCTATCAGATAGTATAGGTTTTTTAATTTTCCAATTTATTTTTAGTTTTTTATCTAATGGGTTTATACCTCTTTCATATTCAGGGTATCTGTACTCACTTAAATGGTAAAGTAATATATTTTCTTTTTCATAAAAACAAATTCCATGAGCATAATTTTTTGGTACAAAAAGCATTACCCCAGGTTTAAGAATAAACCTATAAACTTTGCCAAAATTTTTTGATTTTTTATCAATGTTAACACAAATATCTAAAGCTTTTCCTTTTAAGATACCTAAAATTTTCTCCTGAGGTTTTTTTACTTGAAAATGTAATCCTCTAATAACATTTTTATAAGAATAAGAGAAAGCCGTAAATTTTGAATTAAATTTGTAGTTTTTTCTTAAATAAAGCTCTTGGAAAAAACCTCTTCTATCATGGAAAATTTTCTTTCTAATTAAAACAGGTTTATTTGAGAATTTTTTCATCTTTGTGCCGTAATTTAGTATAATAAAACGTAACTTGTATGTTATATAAAGTTTAGACTACAAATCAATTTAATTTTGTTTATGAATATTCTTATATCGGGAGCGCTAGGTCATATTGGTTCAAAATTAATAAATAACTTATCAGGAATTAAAAATCTCAAAAAAGTCTATCTTATAGACAATGCAACTTCTAACAATCTAAATGTATTATTTAATTTAAGTTATAGGAAGATTAAGTTAAATTTTATCAAAGGCGATTTATTAAACGATAGTACGCTTCTTAAAGTTAATGATAAGATTGATGTTATAATTCATTTAGCTTCAATAACAAATGCTGAGGGATCATTTAAAATTAAAAAACTTATGTATAAAAATAATTATGGAATTTTTAAAAAAATATGTAAATTTTGTAAAAAAAAAAAATCAAAACTTATACATCTTTCAAGTACGAGTGTTTATGGAGTCCAGTCAGATTTAGTTGATGAAAGATGTAAAATTTTAAAACCACAAAGCCCTTATGCTGATATTAAATTATTAGAGGAAAAATACTTAAGAAAAACTAAATTAAATTTTGTTACTTTAAGATTGGGTACAATAACTGGAATTTCCTCTGGTATGCGATTTCATACTGCAGTTAATAAATTTTGTTTAAATACTATATTAAAGGAAAGTTTACCAATTTGGAATAATGCCATGGATAAATATCGACCATATCTCTCATTAAATGATGCTTTGAAAGCTATTTTTTATTTTATAAATAAAAGTAATTTTAACCGTGAAACTTATAACGTGTTAACTCAAAATTACACTGTAAATCAGATTTTAACTATGATTAAAAAATCTAAGTTCGAACCAAAAATAAAAATAGTGAAATCTCCAATACTTAATCAAAATTCTTATAAAGTTAGCAGAAAAAAGATTGAAAAATTTAAAATTAATTTTAGCAATAGTATTCTAAAAGATATAAAAGAAACTTTAAATTTAATAAAAAACTTCTATTAAAATAAGTTGTGAGTATAAAAAAAATTAATTAAAAACTTTATGAAAAAAATAAAATTTACAAACTTATATAAAATAATTCCAGAGAAGAAAGAAATATCAAAAAAAATAAATAATATTATAAAAAAATCTCAATTCGTCGGTGGAGAAATCGTATCAAATTTTGAAAAGAAATTTTCTCATTTTGTTGGAGCAAAATATTCTATATCAGTTGGAAATGGTACAGATGCACTTGAAATAGCAGTTGGATCTTTAGGACTTAAAAAAGGAAGTGAGATTATTGTACCAGTTAATACATGGATATCGACTGCAGAGGCTGTTGTAAATAATGGATATAATTTAGTTTTTTGTGATATAAATTTAGATAATTATTCATTATGCCTCAAAGATCTTAAAAAAAAAATAAACTCTAAAACAAAAGCTATAATTCCTGTACACTTGTATGGTAATCCCAGTGATATGTTGGGTTTAAAGAAAATTTGTAAAAATAAAAATATTAAAATAATCGAGGATTGTGCCCAAGCTCATGGTACAAAAATAAATAAAAAACATGTAGGAACATTCGGGGACCTAGGTACTTTTAGTTTTTTTCCTGGAAAAAATTTAGGGGCATTTGGTGATGGTGGAGCAATTGTGACTAATTCAAAAAAAATTTACGAAAAGTGTTTAAGATATAGAAATCATGGAGCATTAAAAAAATATGATCATAATTTTTCAGGAAGAAACTCAAGACTAGATTGTATTCAAGCAGCAGTTTTAGAAATAAAATTAAGAAACTATAACAGAGTTATAAAAAAACGAAATTTACTTGCTAACATCTATTTCAAGGAGTTATCTAAAATCAAAGAATTGAGTCTGATTAAAACAACTAAAAATAATACCTATAGCTTTCATCAGTTTGTTATTCGTTTAAAACAAAGAGATAAATTACTAAAGTTTCTTAAAAAAAATAACATAGATACAATGATACATTATCCATATATGCTAAATGAATTAAAATTTTTTCCAAATGGAAAAAACCTAAAAAATAGTAATAAACTAGGAAAAAAAATACTTAGCTTACCAATATCAGAGGAACACAAGCCAAGTGAAATATACTTTGTTTCAAAAAATATAAAAAATTTTTTCAATAATATTTAATGATTAATATCTTTGTAACGGGAAGTTCAGGTTTTATAGGTTTTCATTTGTCTAATTTCTTATTAAAGAAAAATTATAGGGTAATTGGAATTGATAATCATAACAAATATTACTCAAACAAAGTAAAAAAAAAAAGACTTTTAATTTTAAAAAAAAATAAAAATTTTTCTTTTGAAAAATTAAATTTGGTAAACAAAAAAAAACTCGAAAATATTTTTAAAAAATTTAAACCAAAAATTATTTTTCATTTAGCAGGTCAGCCAGGTGTTCTTTACTCATTAAAAAATCCAGCTAGTTACTATTTAAATAATACTGAGGCTACAAAAAGTATATCTTTTTTGAGTAAAAAATATAAAGTCAATAAATTTATTTTTAGCTCCTCAAGTTCAATTTATGGTGATCAAAAAAAATTTCCAATAAAGGAAACTTATTCTTTTAAACCTAAAAATCCATATGCAAAAAGTAAAGTGCAATCAGAAAAAATAATTTTGAAATATTTTAAAAATTCTAATATTAAATTTACAATATTTAGATTTTTTACTGTTTATGGGCCTTATGGTAGACCAGATATGTTTATTCATAAGTTTCTTAACTCAATAAAATATAATAAAAAAATTAAACTTTATAATCACGGTCTAAATTTTAGAGATTTTACTTTTATTGATGATGTGGTTGAAATCTTAAATAAAAGTATAAAAAATGAAAAATCTTCCAATAAAATTATTAATATTTGTAGATCAAAGCCGTTTCTGACTATTGACCTAGTAAACTTAATATTAAAAAAATTAAAAAAATCAAATGTAAAAATAGTTAAAACAAAATTTGTAGAAGGTGAGATGTTAAAAACCCATGGATCAAATAAATATTTAAAAAAAATTTTTGGCAACATTAAATTTACAAATCTCGATGTCGGTATTAAAAAAACAGTGCAAATATTTAAAAAATATTCAGTTTAATATAAGAAAATAATTATTTCCTTCTTATCATTGCATTAATAAATTTTATAGGTTTTTTTAAAATTTTAATAACAAAAAGAAAATTTACGAAAAACAAATTTTGACCATTATCGATTCTGATTTTATTTAAGTCATTTAGGTGATCTATATAGTTTATTTTTGATGAAAATCCTCCACTTTTAAATTCTCCTAGGATTTGATTTTTTTTAGTTGCAAGACCTTTTAATTTTTTTTTTACAATCATTTTATAAAAAAAATCTAAATCAGCACTTAAATATTTGGTATTATATTTTCCTACTTCAAGATGTTTTTCTTTTTTTATAAAAAAACCAATTGAGTGAGATGTATAAAATCCAAAACTCCATTTTATAATCTCTGGTCTATAACCACTTAAAATTTTGTATTTTTTAACTGAACCAAACAAAAAATCTATATCGCTATTATTAAAATAATCGTTGACTGTTTCTAATGCACTTGGATAATAAAAATCATCAGCGTTCAAAAAAGTTATTATTTCACCATTAGCTAATTTTAGACCCTTGTTCATAGCATCCCAAATACCATTGTCACTATCTGAAATAATAGACGATACTTTACTTTTATACTTTTCTAAAACTTTTTGAGTTCCATCATCTGATTTTCCATCAATAATAATATATTCTAAATTTTCATAATTCTGGTCTAAGACACTATTTATGGTTTTTTCAATTGTATATACAGAATTTTTTACTACTGTAATTACAGATATTTTATTTTTTCTATTTTTATCCATTAAATTGGAAATTTATTATATACATAATAAATATTAAATATGAAAAAAATATTTTATTGGTCTCCACATTCTTCAAATGTTGCAACGATTAAAAATGTAATAAATTCTGCAAAATCGATTAAAAAATTTAGTAAAAATGATATATCTGTATCTATTATCGATGTAATTGGTGAGTGGAAAGAATATAAAGATTTTTTAAGTTTACAAAAAATTAATCTCCTTAATTTGCCTGGATTAAAGCTTAATAAATATTTCCCTATTACAGGCTTTATAAAAACTAGATTAACAGTTTTACTAATATGTATTTTCAAGTTTTTTTCACTTAAAAAAATTTTAAAAAGTAATAAACCAAATTATTTAATTTTACACTTGGTAACAACATTGCCATTAATAATATTATTATTAACAAAATCTGAAACTAAATTTGTTTTAAGAATATCAGGATTACCTAAACTAAATTTATTCAGACGATTTTTATGGAAATGCGTTGCAAATAAGTTATTCCTAATTACATGTCCATCAAATCAAACCAGACTCGATTTAATTAAATTAAACATTTTTCCAGAAAATAAATTAAAGGTTCTTTACGATCCCATTTTAGAAATAAGTCAAATATCAAGGGATCTAAAACATAAAAATTATGAAATAGCTAAGAATAAAAAATATTTACTTAATGTTGGTAGACTCACAAAACAAAAAAACCAAATAATATTAATACACGCCTTTTCAAAAATACTTCCAAAATTTAATGATCTATATTTGTTTATTGCAGGACAAGGAGAAGATAAACAAAAACTACAGCGCGAGATAAACACACTTAAAGTTAATAAAAATATTTTTTTAATTGGACATATAGAAAATATTTATCCCTTAATAAAAAATGCGATTGCAGTGGTTTCCCCATCGCTTTGGGAAGATCCTGGGGCAGTTATGATAGAGTCATCTTATTGCCAAAAAGCTGTAATATCAAGTAATTGTCCGAACGGACCTGAAGAGTTTTTATCTTTTGGTAAGGGAGGATATTTATTTGATAATAACAGTACAGAAGATTTAGAAAAAAAATTGAAAGTGTTTTTAAATGATAATAAAACTCAAATACATAATAAAATATTATTATCAAAAAAAAATTCGAGAAATTATTCAATATTTAATCATTATAAACAATTGAGAAATTATTTAAATTTGAGTTAAAAAATGCATTTAAATTTTTATATTTTATATTTTATTTTAATTTTATTACTTTTATTACTTTGCAAAAAACAAAAACTTTTTCTAGATTTTAAATTAGAGAAACATAAGAGGTATTCATCAAAAACTAAGAGTCATTATATAGGCGGGATTATATTTCTACCATTTATTTATTATAATTATATTCAACTTTATAACGATGTTTTTTTATTTACTTTTTTATCTCTTATTTTCTTAATTGGTTTACTCTCTGATTTAAAAATACTTAATAGTGTTAGTCTAAGGTTTTTTCTTCAACTAATTTTTATCTTTTTATTTGTTCAATTATTAAACCTAGAAATAAGATCAACCAAAATTGAGTTTTTAGATAATTTATTATCAAATCAATTAACTAATAGTTTTTTTGTAACATTTTGCTTAATGGTTTTAATTAATGGAAGTAATTTTACTGATGGATTAAATGGCATGATTTTAAAATATTACATTTTAATTTACGCTGTAATAATTTATAAATTAAGTAATCTTGCCTTTATTGATATAAATTTACTTACGAATTTAGTTTTAGTTTTATCTATTATTTTATTTTTTAATCTCACTGGCTTTTTATATATGGGAGACTCAGGAGCTTATCTAATATCTTTGTTTACAGGAATTTACTTAATAAATTTTTCATATAATAGTCCATCAGTATCACCATATTTAATAATAGTATTTTTATGGTATCCATGTTTTGAACTTTTATTTTCAATGATAAGAAGACGCATAAATGCTTTTAAAACATATAAACCTGATACACGCCATTTGCATCAATTAGCTCATGAATTTATAAAGAAAACTTTTAATATTGAGAACAGTTTACTCTCACATTCCTTAACTACGACAATAATTAATAGTTACAATTTATTAATATTTATCATCTCAATAAAATATATTTTCAATTCAGATGTACTTATAGGTATTATTATTACAAATATAATAATTTATTTATTTATTTATAATTTTTTATTAAAAAATATTTTAATTAAAAAATAAAAAACCTATGGATTTTTTTCATTTTATCATAATTTACCTAACATTAATTATTTCAGTTATTGGATATGGTTTTTCTTTTTCAAAAATCATTACTAAATATAATGATTTTACAAATGTAAGTTGTTCTATTGGCATGATTGGAATTTATGGAATATTTTTTTTAATTTTTGTTTCCTATTTAACAAATTTAGTACTTCCACATAATAATATACACAATCTTATTATTATAATTTTTGGTATTTTATCCTCTGCGTATTATTTTTTGACCAGACGTAAAAATATTAGTTTGAAGTATTTTTTATACTCTTTAGTTATCAGTCTCGGACTAATTTTTTATTTTAAAAGTCATGACGATTTTTCTTATTATCATTTAAGCTTTATAACAAACCTAACACTAAATAAAGTTCAGTTTGGCATAGGAAATTTTGATCCTGCATTTAATCATCACTCATCTTTATTTTTTTTCCATTCACTATTTAAAACATTTTTTACTAAAGATTATTTTTATTTTATTGGACAACTAGGGATAGTTGTATTTGCCAATACTATACTTTTAGAAAATATCTTTAAAAAATCAAAAAACTTTAAAATTAACTCTTCATTTTATTTATCCTTGCTAATGCTAGTATTTGTAAATATTTTTTTCTACAGGTTAGCAGAGCATGGTACTGATAGATCTGCACAAATATTATTTTTCCTTGCTTTTATATTAACAATAAATATTTTTGAAATAAAAAAATTTTCAAATAAAATATTTGAGCAATTAATTATAATTTTTACTTTAATAGTAACTTTAAAATCGTTTTACCTTCTTTATTCAATTCTTTTATTTTTAATATATTTTAAATTTTTTAACTTTAAGAAAATTTTTACATTCTTAAAAAATTTTCCTATTTTGCTATTTTCAACAGCTGTATTCTTATTAATGATTTTTTATAATATTGCTCATTCTGGATGTTTTATTTATCCTGTTTCCATAACCTGTTTTGATTTATTTTTTTGGGGATATGGGCCAGAAAAAGTTTCAGATTACATGACATGGTATGAACTATGGTCAAAAGCTGGAGCAACACCAAACTACAGAGTAGAAAATATTCCTTATTATCTAAGTGGTTTAAATTGGGTACCTAATTGGATCGATAATTATTTTTTTAATAAATTTTCAGATTTCTTTTTTGGAGTCTTGTTAACCGTAATCATTTTCTTAATAACATTTAAACCAAAAAATATTATTTTTAAAAATTTTAGATATTACTTACATATTTACATATTATTAATACTACTATTTTTAGAATGGTTTTTACAACATCCATCATTAAGGTATGGAGGATATGTTTTAGTTTTTTTAATTATGACTTTTCCAGTAGCTATATTTTTAGATAATCAAAATTTTATTTATAAAAAAAAAATAAATTCAATTAAATTTTTAGTTTTCTTAACATTAATAGTTTTCTTTTCGAGAAATGTTAATAGATTAATTGATGAAAACAATGTCTATAAATATCATCTTTTACAAAGTCCATACTACGATGTCCAAAAGAAATTTTATACAATGCAAAGGTATAAAAAAAAAGATTTCAAAGAGGAACATAAGTGTTATCCATCGAACTCTCTTTACATAGTAAAATGTAAAACAATATTTGGTTATAATTTTTATTATAATAACGAAAAATAACTAAAATTTTCTTTTAAGCGAATTTAAACTTAATCTAATAATACAAAATATAGATTTTATGTAACTAAATCGTTCGTATTTGTTATAAACTTTGAATGCATCAAAAATTTTTTGAAAAAAATTAGATGAAAGCGATTGATAAGTTTTATTCCAAATGACTAAATTTTCGGAAAAATTATTTGCAGTTATTTTAATTTTAGAAAGTTTTAACCAAGCAACATAATCTTCCTTTGTTTTAAGTTCTGGAAAAAGATCTTTGGGGATTACATTTTTTTTTAGTTGAACTGTAGATAACCCAATATCACAAGAGGCAATTAAATCTTCATAATATAATTTTTCTTTTGAGCTTTTTACCTCAATTGACTTACTTTGTGAGATTTTTTTTTCGTAGTTGCAAAATGTAAAATCATAATTATTTTTTCTCATAAAATTTATCTGTTTTGCAAGTTTTTCTGGATGCCATGTATCATCAGAGTCAATAAATGCTATTATTTCACCATTGGCATTTTCAATACCCTTATTTCTTGAAATGCCTGCTCCTAAATTTTCCTTATTAATAATTATTTTTATTTTTGAATTATTTTGAAACTCTTTTTTAATTTTTTGTAAATCTTCTAATTGTGTGTCGTCGTAGACTAATATTATTTCAAAGTCTTGATAGGTTTGATTTAAAACTGATTTAATTGTGTTATTAATGTAATTAATTTTTTTATAATAAGGTAATATTATACTTACTGATGGCATATTTTATTTTAATTAGTAAACAGATTCTATTATAAATTGAAATTATATTAAATAATAATTTATGTATTTTAAACTGATAAAATTTATTCTTGGTTTATTTGACTCTCAAAATAAAAACAAAATAACAAAATTCTTTAAACAAAATATAAATAAAAATATCTCAATTTTTGTAGATGTGGGTGCTCACCATGGTGAAAGCATAAGACTTTTTAAAAAATACTTTAATATTGAATATATTTATGCGTTTGAACCCAGTCCTGAGAATTATAAAAATTTATTAAAAACAACTCAAGATATAAAACACCTTTATTGCCACAATATAGCTATTGGAAACTTTACTGGTGAAATTGATTTTAAACAACATTTTGAATCACAATCATCTACAATCACTGAATTAAACTTAAAATCAAAATATTACAAAAGAAAAAATCGTTATTTAGATATATTTGGTACGCAAGAAAATAAATTTACTACTTTGGTAGTAAAAATTGATAGGCTTGATAACATTTTAAAGAATTATAATTTAGAAAAAATTGACATTTTGAAGATAGATACAGAGGGATATGATTTTAAGGTTATTGAAGGTTTAGGGGAATTAATTAAAAAAGTTAATTATATTTATTTTGAACATCACTTTCACAATATGTTAATTAAGAAATATACTTTGACTGATATACATAATTATATGTTAAAGAATAATTTTGAGAAAAAATTAAAATTAAAAATGAAATTTAGAAAAACATTCGAATATATCTATTCAAATAAATCATTTAATTATAAAACAAATGAATAATTTAACTCTTATAATACCAGCAAAAAAAGAAGCTGAGTCCTTACCAATATTTTTAGAGGAATTAAAAGATCATAAATGTGAAAAATTAATAGTTTTACAAAGTGATGATTTTGAAACTAAAGATGCTATAAAAAATATTAAAGATATAAGAATTCATGAACAAAAAGTAAATGGTTATGGAAGTGCTTTAATAGAAGGTATTAACGAAGTGAAAACAGAATTTTGCTGTATAATTAATGCAGATGGATCGATGGATCCAAAATATCTAGATGAAATGCAAAAAAATTGTAATTCACTCGATTTTGTATTTGGATCAAGATATCAAAAACCAGGTAGTGGAAGTGAGGATGATGATATTATTACCTCTGTTGGAAATTTTGTTTTTACTTTGTTAGGAAATATTTTATTCAATTTAAAAATAACTGATATTTTATATACTTACATATTAGGAAAAAAAAAATCTTTTCAAAATTTAAAACTTGAAAATTTCGATTTTAGAATTTGCGTTGAAATTCCAATTAAAGCAAAATTAAAAAAAATGGAATATAAATGTTTACCAAGCTATGAAAGGGAGAGAATTGGAGGAAAAAAGAAAGTGAATGCATTAAAAGATGGATTGCTTATCCTCTCCGAAATTGTTAAATATTTTTTAAGAGTTAAAAAATAAAATTTCTTAATGAAAAAAACAGCTTTAATTTTTGGTATTACAGGACAAGACGGATCTTATCTTGCTGAATATCTTCTAAAAAAAAAATATATTGTGCACGGTGTAAAAAGAAGATCCTCATCTATTAATACTGGAAGGATCGACCATATTTATCAAGATCCACAAATTAAAAAAAGAACTTTTATACTTCACTATGGCGACATAACAGATTCTTTATTAGTCACAAGATTAATTAAAGAAATTAAACCAGACGAAATATATAATTTAGCCGCTCAATCGCATGTACAAGTATCCTTTGAGTCTCCAGAATACACAGCTAATGCTGATGCACTTGGAGCTCTAAGAATTTTAGAAGCGATAAGATTCAACAAGCTTGAAAAAAAAACAAAGTACTATCAAGCAGGAACGTCAGAGCTTTATGGTAGAAATGAAAAGACTCCTCAGAATGAAAAAACAAATTTTCATCCAGCTAGTCCTTATGGGGTTGCAAAGTTGTATGCCCATTGGATAACAATAAATTATAAAGAGGCATATAATATCTTTGCTTGCAATGGAATTTTGTTCAATCATGAAAGTCCAAGGAGAGGAGAAACATTTGTAACTCAAAAAATAGTCCAAGCGCTTTGCAGAATAAAAAGAAAAAAACAAAAAACACTCTATCTTGGAAATCTTTATTCAAAAAGAGACTGGGGCCACGCTAGGGACTATGTTCAAGCAATGTGGTTAATGTTACAACAAAAAAAACCAGTTGATTTAGTAATTGCAACAGGAAAACAATCAACAGTTAAAAATTTTGTGAACAAGGTATCTAAAAAATTAAATATGAAAATATTTTGGAAAGGCAAAGGCATTAATGAAAAGGCTGTTGATATTCTTGGTAATACCATTGTTGCTTGTGATAAAAATTATTATAGACCTTTAGAGGTAAATAGTCTTTTAGGAGACTCAAGAAAAGCAAGAAAAGTTCTTAAGTGGAAGCCAGAAACCAATTTGGATAATTTAATCTCTGAAATGGTAAATTTAGAAATGAATAGGCCTAATAATTAATGAAAATATTTTTAGCCGGCCATAAAGGTCTTGTAGGATCTGCAATTTTAAGAAAACTTATTCAAAAGAAATATAAAAAAATTATTACTATTGATAAAAAAAAACTAAACTTATTAAACCAAAGCGCAGTTTTTAATTTTATCAAAAAAAAAAAACCAAACGTAGTTATTATAGCAGCAGCAAAAGTTGGAGGGGTATATCATAATAATGTTCATGGTGCTGATTTTATTTATGAAAATCTACAAATCCAAAATAATTTAATTCATAGCAGTTTTAAAAATAAAGTAAAAAAAATTATTTTTCTTGGTTCAAGTTGTATTTACCCAAAAAAATCTAGACAGCCAATTAAAGAAAAATATCTTTTAACAGGTAAACTTGAAGAAACAAATGAACCATATGCAATTGCTAAAATTGCAGGAGTAAAGATGTGCAACGCCTATAATAAACAATACAAAACTAATTACTTATGCTTAATGCCTGCAAATACTTATGGTCCTAATGACAATTATCACTCATTAAACTCTCATTTTTTCCCAGCATTAATTAAAAAAGCTCATGAATGTAAAATAAAAAATAAAAAAATATTTAATGTTTGGGGTAGTGGCAAACCTCTCAGAGAATTAATATTTGTTGATGATGTAGCTGATGCATGTATCTATTTTATGAATAAAAAAACGAAGGAAACCCTAATTAACATTGGTACGGGAAAAGATATGAGAATAAAGGATTATGTCAACTTTTTAATAAAAAAATTAAATCTTAATGTAAAAATTCATTTTGAGAAGAAAAAACCTGATGGAGTTTATAGGAAAGTTTTAGATGTTGGTGTTGCAAGAAAATATGGATGGAAAGCAAAAACATCTTTGAATAAAGGTTTTGATATAACTTATAAAGAATTTAAAAAAAACGTAAATAATTAAAATGAGCAATATATTAGTTGTTACTGGAGGAGCTGGTTTTGTTGGATCAAATTTAATTAGGCTGTTGTTAATAAAAACAAATTTAAAAATTATATCAATTGACGACTACAGTTCTGGTAGTAAAAAAAATCATATTCATAACAAAAGGATTAAATACATAAAATCGCATACAAAGAATATTTCCTCAATACTTAAAAAACCAAAAAAAATTAAAGCAATTTTTCATTTTGGTGAATTTGCAAGAATATATCAAAGTTTTATAAAAATGGAGCAATGTCTAAATTCAAATACAATTGGAACGAATGAAGTTTTTAATTATTGCTTAATTAATAAAATAAAACTTATTTATAGCGCAACATCAGCGTCTTTGGGAAATCGTGGAAAAGACAAAGACCTTTCTCCATATGCTTTTACTAAATCTAAAAACTTAGAACTTTTAGAAAATTTAAAGAGATGGTTTAATTTTAAGTACGAAATAATTTATTTTTATAATGTTTATGGCCCTATGCAAATTAGCAAGGGAAGTATGGCAACTGTAATTGGAATATTCGAGCATAAATTTAAAAGTAAAAAAAGATTGCCAGTGGTCAGACCAGGAACACAAACTAGAAGATTTACACATATAAATGATACAGTAGATGTTTGCTTTAAAGCCTGGAAAAAAAATCTTTGCAGGCATTACAGCATTTCTCATAAAGAAAGCTACTCTATTTTGAATGTTGCAAAACTTTTTAATAGAAAAATTAAGTATTTGCCTAAAAGAGCAGGTGAACGTTATGCCTCAGCTTTAACAAATATGAATTTATCAAATCGAGTATACAAACATTTCGGAAAAATCAAACTAAGAGACTATATTAAGGAATTTGTGAAAAATAATTCATAATTTAGATTGATTTTCTAATTTTTTTTTATATAAATTCTGTGCCTGGTGATTATTGCGAAGGTGTTATACCCGATCCCATTCCGAACTCGGAAGTCAAGCCCTTCTGCGCCGATGGTACTTTGTCTTAAGACAT
>MDTG01298459.1_pt1 | contig 50819 bp, 52 predicted proteins | sample 811421 | NCBI WGS metagenome assembly MDTG01 (sample SAMN05326645, study PRJNA326480) | marine metagenome | isolation source: seawater | place: Pacific Ocean: South East | collected 2011 | reverse complement strand
TTAACATTATATATTATTTTTTCGGGATGTAGCGCAGCCTGGTAGCGCACTACACTGGGGGTGTAGTGGTCGTCGGTTCAAATCCGGCCATCCCGACCAGCTTTCTTAGTTCAATAAGTTTTTTACGTTTTGCGAAACTTTTAATGAAAGTTTTTTTCTTTCAGGAATGAAAAATTCTTCCATTGTCTTTGGATTTCTTCCATATCGATTTGGGGATGAATGTGTATAAAAGGTCCCAAACTTTGCAATTTTTATAGAATTATTTTTTGAATTTAAACAAATAGTATCGATAAACTTATCGAGTATTTTTTTACTTGTCTTATAAGAAAAATGAGCCTTGGAAGAGATATTTTTTATTATATCTTTTTTTCCAAGGCTCACTAATTTAGTTATCTATTATGTAGATGTTCCTGAACTTGTTCCAGTTCCAGTACTTGTACCAGTTCCAGTTCCTGTTCCAGTTCCAGTGCTTGTATCTGTTCCTGTTCCAGTATCAGTATCTAGATATGTACCCGTTGTGGTTGTACCTGTTGCAGTACCTGTAGCAGGATTATCATCTAAGCCACCTTCATCTCTGATACTTACAGTTATGATCTGTGTAGCTGCATTTGAGCTAGCATCAGTAGCTGTAACAGTAGCAGTAAATTCAGCAAGTGCACCACCGTATTCGAGATTTGACGGATCATCAGTTATGTATGAACCTTCATAATCTGCAGGTTGAACAAAAGTGATTACACCATCGCTTGTTATAGCAAGCACAGAGCCAGAAATTGTAAATGTTACGCTTTGTATATCTGTAGCAGTAGCAGTACCAACGGCTGTATCACCTTCATTGACTACAAAAGTTGAAGATGAAGTGAATACAGGTGCTGTTGAGTCAACAACATTAACAGTTCTAGATGCTGTTCCAGAATTTCCTGAAGCATCAGTAGACGTGTATGTAATTGTGTATGTTCCTAAAGTATCTGGATCAACTGTGTCACCACTTGTAACAACAGTAACATCTCCAGAGGCATCTGCTGCAGTTGCTCCAGCATCGGCATATGTTCCGCCTAGCTCAACAGTAGCTGGATTATCACCAGTTACAGTAACAACAGGAGCTGTAGTATCAACAACATTAACAGTTCTTGTTGCAGTTGCTGTATTTCCATCTAGGTCGGTTGCAGTGTAAGTAATTGTATAAGAACCTACTGTAGAGGAATCAACATTACTAGATGCAGTTACTGGTGTATCACCATGAAATTCGTCAAAAGCTGTAGCTCCTGGATCAGCGTATGCACTACCAAGTTCAGCAGTATCAGGATTTGATCCATTGAGAGTTATGACAGGAGGTACATTATCATCATAACCATCATCTGTAACGTTTGATATTACAGCTGCACCCACCAAAGCAACAAGAGCTTTTTGGATAGCACTGAGCTCGTCAGCGATTTGTTTTAAACGAGAAGGATTCTGTGTGCCATCTTGTTCTTGTAACAAAGCGGCTCTCCTATCTTGAAGTTCTAGTACACCCATTTGACCAATACGTGCTTCCATCTCACTAAGTGTTTCAGAACTTAAATTTGTAGCTAGCCCCAAACTAACTAACGTTAAACTAAATATATAAAATTTTTTCATAGCTATATCCTCTAATTGTTTTGCTACATGAAGCTATATTCACATAAGTTGATTGTAAATACAACTCCGGAAGTGAATGATACTGCATTTTGTACAAATTTGTAAGATTTTATGTATTTTTTTTATAAACATTTAACAAAATTATCCAAAATGTGTATTTTTTAAACGTTTTTTTTCAAATTTTATTTATACCAATAATTAATCAGTTAATCGGTCTAAATCTAACTAACAGATCATTAAGAGTATTCATTCTTATTAATCTAGCACCAGGATCTTTTGTCAATGGTCTCCAAGTATAGGCAAATGAATTACCAAATATTGGAATATTAAAAAATATTCCTTTATCAAAACTACCTTCACCAAATTGCTCGAATGAAACATCTGTGAATGTTGCAAAAGCTCCAAACTCAATGCCATTTGCAAATTTTCTTGAAAATTCAATTGAAGTTCCTATGTCACCTGCCAAATATTCCCCTGCGGAAACTTTCATATCAAATGGTATATAGCCATAATTTCTATAGTATAAATTTGCAGTTACTGTTGTATTTTCATAATCTAAATGGCCAAATCCCCAAATGATAATCTCTTTTCTTAACTTTAAAAGCTTCAACGCCTAGTGAATAATTATTATTTGCTTTAAAAAATAGGTATTCAAAACCAATTCCGGAAAACATATCTTCAAGAACTCCTCCAGTGAACATAAAATGATGATTGTCTTTGGGTGTTAAATGATAATCTAGTTGAGCTCTTCCTAACAAAATACCATCATCCATATTTAAAAGGTATTGCTTTACATCTGATCTTACTTGAGCAGGGAAAGTATCAACTGGAGGAAATCTCAAATCATCAAAATTATCAGCTAAGTTGTATTTTAAATTAGTATTGAAAAATAAATTTTCTCTAATAATAAATTCTGTATTGTTCTCAACTAGAAATGCTCCTTTAAAAAATTCTTCTCTAGAGGCTAGAAATGGTCTAAATCGAAGACCAGTATCAGTATTTATTCTTCTTGAGGTTTTTCTTTCATATATTGTTCTTGCATTTCTTTTATAAACTTCATCAAGCTCAGATAAACCTTTTAAGTCTGCAATCTTGAGATCTTTTTTTATATTTTTTTTAATTCCTGCTTCTCTAGACGCTTCTGAAATAATTTGCTCGACAACTTTAAGGTTGGGATGAATAAATTGAGTAAGTTCTAAACCAATTGATTTAGAGCTCTCAGTTATTTTATTAACGCCAATTCCATTCTCCTCTAAATTTTTGATTAGTTTGGTGTACTTATCATCGCTATCATCAAATTCTGCATTACGATATTGATATTTTTTGATAGATTTTTTGGGATTATTTCTATATACAAATCTTAAAGAAAAATAATTACCTCTTTCAAATGAAGCGCCTAAAGATAAATTATCATTTATGATGTAATCTAGTCCAAGTGAAAAATCACTCTTAGGATTGTCATAACTGATTCTACCCTCCTCAGTATTAGTTGTGTCTGTTTCAATTTTCAAAAGAAAATTATTATTTAAGCTATATGAAATACCAATAAAGGGTGAGGCATTCTGTCCTGAAAAGTATCTTGAAATATCTACTGTGCCTCCTTTTCCAAAATCAGTTGGTCTTGTTTTAAAGTTGTCTGCTATGTATCCAAAAGGGTTCTCAAATCTTTGACGTGAGCCATTTAATTGGCCCCATCCAAGCCCAAAATGCATATCAAGTTTGTTAATGCCGTAACTGGCTACTATATACTCTGAGCTATGAAATCCAGTCCCTGCAAAATCATTTAGTCCTATAGCAATTGCAGGTAGATTCCCCTCCTCTTTAATTCTAACCTTGATGTTAAATCCTTTATCTTTGTAATCTTGATACTCAAAACCTGGATATGGTAATCCTTGGATATTGCTATAAAAGAAGGATGCTTCAAGCCAATCGTACGGATTTGATGAAAGAGTAATTTTTTGATCAGGAGTTCCATCATACAATGTTACTCCATGAACGCCTTCATCATAAAATCTGGCTGTGGGAATATTTATTAATCCAACAACACCATGATTGTTGTAGGAGTTATAATTGTAGCTATCAGCACTTACATTATTAAAAGAAAAAAATAGTATTAATAAAAAAGTTTTTTTATAAAAATTAACTAATATTTTCAACATTCATAATCTCTATCTAATTATTATTGTTAATAGAAGATAAAGATGCCAAAGCAACTCCAAGATTTCCTAAAATTGATACATAAGCCTGTGTAGCAAGTCTTCTAGTAGATGAGTTATCCAATTTTCTGGGAACAAAGATTACTGAACCAGGATACATTTTAAGATTTCTGGGCTCGTTGGCGAACAGATTTCTTTGCTTAGAATATCGCTGAGTTTCACCATTTGGATGTAATATATAAATAGACTCATTATCAGCAAATCTTTTGTATCCTCCTGACTTTTCAACAAAATAGTCAACGCCCTCATCAGGAACGAAAGAGATAGCTCCCTCTGATGAAACTTCGCCGTAAACAAATACACTATTTGTTCTTTCTGGAACTATTAAGCTATCGCCTTCACTAATTTTAAGAAAATCGTTTGGATCGTCGCTAAGTAAGTCAACTACAACTCTTCCGCTAGGTTTAGAATTTTTTATTTCCTCAGTAAGCTTTAGGATAGGGGTTAAATCAAAATTCTGTCCAATATTTAACTGACTGAGGGCAATTATATTGTCTAAAAATTCATCATATAATAAATCTTTTGCTTTTTCATTGATTGTTTTTGCATCCACATTTTCATAAACGGCACCAAAGGGATATGCATTATCAGTATATCCTCCAGCTTTTTCTATTAGGTCTTCTATTGTTTCTCCAGCTGCCATTGTATATTTCCCTGGTTTGTATACTGCGCCTGTGATTGAAGCTGTTCTGTACGCATATTCCCTTATATAAATAAGGTCACCTTCGATTGGAATAATAGAATTAAATTGTGAAATATTTTTAATGGGTATTGACTTTAAAGATCCATCGAGCATTCTCTCTAATGATATATTTAAAAGATCTGCTGTCTGCTTTAAACCATTTGCATACCTAATGACATCACCTAAGAATTCATTTTCAGTTACCTCATATTTTGAAGGTCTTTTTATAGCACCATCTACAGTGATAACATTTTTACGAGACTCAACAAAAACTACATCTCCTGATCGTAAACGTTTTTTTAAATTATAATTTCCATCTATCAATAAATCATAAACGTCCAATGTTTCTTGAACAACACCATTTCTAATTAAATTTATTTCTCTATATGAGCCAAACTCATTAACTCCTCCTGCCATTGTTAATGCATGCAATATATTTGAGTTTCCAGTAAGAGTATAAACTCCAGGATTTTTTGCATTTCCAGAAATTAAAACGTTCACATCTCTTATCTCTGATATATTTACATATGCATCTGTTCCAATTAAAACAGAATTTACTCTAACTTTAATAAGTGATGATGCTTCATCAAGGGTAAGTCCAGCAATATTAATTTGTCCAACTTCAGGAAAGTTAATAGAACCATTTCCATTTATTTTGAAAGTATTTTCAGTATTTATTTGACCAATTAACTGAATGTTTAATACATCGCCACTATCCAAAGTGTATGATGAATCTGGATTTGGTTCGTTTATGGGCATAAATGATGTTTGAAAAGTCCTAAAAAAGTCAGATCCAAATAATTCTAAATCTTCGGATATTGATAGATCATCACCTGTTTTTAATCTTCTATCTAATTCTGCTAAATCTGCCTCTAATCTAGATTTAAGTTCTATTAATTCTTCAGTTTGCTCAAGCTTACTTGAATAGAGGGATGATCTATAATTTTCCTGGCTATCTGATATATTTCCATCAGCCCTTTCCATTAGGTCCTCTCTTATGTCTTCAGGCAAACTGTCCAGATAACTACTGTCAAGTTCTTGAGCTTCAGCAAAAGCTATCGGCAAAATTAATAGCAACATGTATTTAATATTATTCATAAGCACTCGTAATTATCCCTAATTATATCTAATTTATGCGAGATTATAGCTAATTTTAAACTTAATACATAATCAGCAAAATATTATTATCAATTTGCTAATCCAGGAATTTTTACCGAATCAATACTTAAAGCGTTTGAGATAATTTCGTTCATTACTTTATTAACCTCTTCATCGGTGATTGTTTTTTTGTTTGATTGAAAAATAAATCTAAATCCGATTTTTATCTCTTGTAATTTTTCATTTTTAAAATAATCAAAAACAAATATATCTTTTAATAAACCATTATCAAAATTTAAAACAACTTCTTCTAACAATCTGCATTTGGAAAAATCTTTAATTGAAAATGATAAATCTCTGTGTGAACTCGGGAATTCAGATATTGATTCATATTTCTTGAAACTAAGATCATCAATATTAAATTCATCATATGAACAATCAATATCATAAGATTTACCTAAATCGATTTCACAAAAAACAATTTTATTTTTTAATTTAGAATCTACAGATTTTCGAGATATTTCTTCAATTTGATAACTAATATTTTTGATGTTGGCCAAAATTCCATCGAGATATTCAATATTTATTTGTTTAGAAAAATCTAAATAATTTTTATCAACGCGTCCACTGGCTATAATTCCAATAACCTTATTGCCAAATCTTCCTTCATTTGAATTTGAATATAAATCAGATATTTCAAATAACTTTACAGAGTCTTTTTGCCTTCTTTCGTTATATAAAAGATTTTCCAACAAGGAATCTTTTAAATTGGTTCTTAGGAATTTTTTATTTGAATCAATAGGATTGTCAATGACTACTGATTCATTTATGTTTTCTGCAACAAAAGGATTATTTATAACTTCATGGAAGCCATTATTAACGAGCAGTTTTCTAATTTTTTTTTCTGAGATATTATTGTTTGAAACTTTCCTTACTGAAATTTCTTTTTTTTCAGTTTGAATATTGTCGTATCCAATAGCCCTAGCAATTTCTTCCGAAATATCATTTAGGTTTTTAATATCATTTCTATAGGATGGCGCTTGTATTTGATCGTCATTGATTGAAAAACCTAATTTCGTTAAATATTGTCTACAATCATTATTATCAATATTAATTCCTAAGATTGTATTAATTTTATTTATGTCAAAAGGTATTAATGTTTTTTCAAAATCAGTACTTTTTTCATTGAATTGTTGAATCTTTATGATGTTTGTATGCTCGTTGACTATATTAAGGAATCTTCTAATGACGTATTCATGACACTCAGGATCAGAACCTCTCTCATAATTATAAGCAGCATCTGAATTTATATCATACTTAACTGATTTTCCAATAATTACTTCTGGATCGAAATACGCGCACTCCAATATTACTTTTTTTGTATTTTCATTGCATGATGTATTTTTACCCCCAACAACTCCAGCAAGATTAATAATTTCATCATTTTTGTCTAAAAATACTAAATCATTTTGCGTTACTTCAATTTTTTTATCTAATAACGTTTCAAATTCACAATTTTTTTTAAGGAAGTTTAGTTTTAATGGTTCAAGAATCTCCGAATAATCATAACAGTGGGTTGGTTGACCAGTTTCATACAATATGAAATTAGAAACATCAGTGAAAAAATTTATTTTGTTTAGATTCAAATCAATAAAATAATTTTTTAGAGAACTATTATAACTATCTGGAATTTGATCAATCTCTATCAACACAAAAGAAATTTTGGAACAGGATTCTTTTGCATTATTCATGAATTTGAATTTAAAAGGTTTTATTTCACTTTCGAAAATGTCTTTTTTCAAAGGAATATCATAGAAAAGTTTTAACTCTCTAAGCAAACCGTCAAGCGAAAGACAATCTCCCCTGTTGGGGGTAATCTCCATATCAAAAATATCATCAATTATTTCGTGCTCATGACCTAGTTGCAATAATTTATCTGATATTTCATCAATGCTAGGACTTAAAGAGATATTATTTATAAAATGCTTATAAGGTATTTTCATTTGAATTGACTCAAAAAATCTAGGTTAGATTTATAAAAATCTCTAATGTCATTAACGCCAAATTTAAGCATAGCTATCCTCTCTATTCCCAGCCCGAATGCATATCCTGAATACTTTTCAGAATTTATATTACAGTTTTGTAACACAACTGGATTTACAATTCCGCAGCCGAGAATTTCGAGCCATTTTCCATCACTTGATAAGATATCAACCTCAGCTGATGGTTCAGTAAATGGAAAATAAGACGGTCTGAATCTTAATTTTATATCCTTCCCAAAAATAGCTTGTATGATCTCATAGATAAGGCTCTTTAAATTTGCAAAGTTAACATCTTGGTCTACATATATTCCCTCGATTTGATGAAACATAGGTAAATGAGTTGCATCATCATCTTTTCTGTATACCTTTCCGCCAGATATAAAAGCAATTGGAGGTTTTTTTTCTAGCATACCTCTTATTTGAACTGGTGAAGTATGTGTTCTTAAAACTCCAGATTTATTATTAACATAAAAAGTATCATGCATTTGGCGAGCAGGATGAGATTTTTTGATATTTAACATATCAAAATTAAATTCTTCTGTTTCTATTTCAGGGCCATAAATTTCTTCAAAACCAAATGAGATTAAAAGATTTATTAAAGAATCTTTCATCTGATTTATTGGATGGTATCCTCCTGTAACTTTTACTAACTCAGGCGGAATTACATCTTTTCTATCTGGCATAGGACCAGTAGTTAACTTATTGCAGTTTCAACAACCTTTTTAAAAGTTGGATTGTCAGAAATTGCTATATCAGAAAGAATTTTTCTATCTAACTTTATATTTTTTTGTGACATAGAGTTAATTAATCTTGAGTAAGGCACTCCCAACTCACGAGATCCAGCATTTATTCTAGCAATCCATAAAGCTCTAAAAGATCTCTTTCTGTTCTTTCTATCTCTAAAAGCATATTGTAAAGATTTTATTTTTGATTGCTTTGCTGTCTTATAAAGCCTACTTCTTGCACCATAATGACCTTTGGTTGAATTAAGAACTTTTTTATGTCTGGCTTTAGCAGTAACTGATTTTGTAACTCTTGGCATAATGATTACCTATTAATTAGTTTGGAGGCCATCTTAAGGACTATTCCAGTCATTTTATTTAAGCCACGGTTATGTCTTTTTCTTTTAGTAGACTGCTTTGTCAGGATATGATTCCTATTCGCGCTTCTACTCTTTAATGAAGATCCTGTCTTCTTAAATCTTTTGGCTGCTCCTGAGTGTGTTTTTAATTTATAACCCATAATAAACTTATCTTTTTTTCTTTAAAGGAGAGAGAATCATAAGAAGTTGCCTCCCTTCAAGAGAAGGCTCTTGATCAACTTGAGCAATTTCTTCAAGTTCTTTTTTTAATTTGTTTAATAAATCTAGTCCCATATTACTGTTAAGAATTTCTCTGCCTCTAAAACGGACGCTTATTTTAGTCTTATCTCCATCAAGAATAAAGCTTTTAATTTTTTTTAGCTTTATATTATAGTCACCAACATCTGTTGAGGGCCTAAATTTAATTTCTTTAGTTGTGTTTCTTTTAACTTTTGCCTTAGATCCTGAAATATTTTTTTTCTTAGAAAAAAGGTGTTTTCCGTAATCTAAAATTTTACAGACAACTGGATTTGCATTAGATGGTGAAACCTGAACTAAGTCAAGTGAAGACTCTTTTGCTACCTTTAAAGCTTCTAAAAGAGATACTATGCCTCTTTTCTCGCCGTTTACATCAACAAGTAACACCTCACTGGCATTAATCTTTTCATTTATTGGAACAATATTTTTTTTTGAAGAAGCTATAAGAAGTACCTATTTAAAATTCATTATTAAATAAAAGGGAGACATTTATAAATTAACAGGATTTGTTAGATAAAATAAGATGATCTGTCATAATTGATTTGAATTTTATACTAATTAATAAATTTCGCAAATACTTTAAGGTTGTAAAAAATATTCAATCCAAGTATCTTTCTTTTGTTCAAATACTTGCCTCTTATTAATTCTAGAAACATGGCCTTCCCAAAATTCAAAATAATTTGGAATGAATGAGTATCCGCCCCAATATTTAGGTCTTTCTTCGAAATTATAGTTTTGAAGTGTTTCATCATAATTTTTGAGCACCGTCTCATAAGAATCTACTTTTAATGACTGCCTGGAACTTACGGATAGAGCATTCTTTTTATTATCTCTGATTCTAAAGTGCTCATCTGAAACTATCTCAGGGCTTTTAGAAATTTTACCTTTTAATCTTACCTGAGCATCTAGCGTACTCCAATAAATACTCATTGAGACATTGTTGTGTTGTTCGACCTCCTTAGCTTTTTTAGAGTTATAGTTACTAAAGAAAATCCAATGATCATTTGATATGTACTTTAAGTTTAAAAATCTAGAATTTACTTGTTTGTGTTTAGGATCATAAGTACTTAAACAAATTATATCTATACATGGCTCATTCATTTCCTCAGCTTTTTTATATAGATCAAGAAACCTTCTATAAGGCTTATCATTTGATATGTCTTTAAAAATTACCATTAAATTTCCTTAAAATACATTTTTAATGAAGATGAGTTAAATAAAAAATTTAGGATCCATTTTCACCATCATAATATCTTAATCTTTCAATATCATCTTCAATTGTTTTTTCACCATATTGAATTTCCAAGATATGACATGGATCATCATATGGGTTAACTATTTGGTGCCATGCTTCTTTTTTGATAAACATAGTTTGACTGGATGATAGCTTTACCTCTTCAGTATCTTCTGAATCAAATTCACTATAATTTACAATGCAAGATCCCTTTGTAACAAACCAAATTTCACTTCTAAGAAAATGTTTTTGAAAACTAATACCTTTTTTTGGTAAGACAATTAGCTCTTTTACTTTAACTAAATCATCCTTAAATAAATTATAAAATTTACCCCAAACTCTATCCTCTGAGTTGTATAAATATTCTTTAAGGATATTGCTTGATGAATTCTTTTTAAAATTACCTCCAACAGAGAAAACAAATTCAATACCAGCAACATTCATTTCAGGTATGTTATCAATTTTTCTATCGCCACCATTTGCAAAAATTATTTTTGATTTTGGATACAATTTTTTTATTTTTTCTAATGCATCTATACAACTCCCATCCTCGTCATCTTCAAAACTGATAACTTCATCAACCATTTTAAGATTTTCTACAATAGATTTTCTTTCATTGAAATTCATAAAAGATTTACCCTTTTTCTTAATTAACCAGTCATCACTATTAAGAGCAACTATCAGCTTGTCTCCTAACCTCCTTGCTTCATTAAAATATAATATATGTCCAGAATGAATTGGATCAAATCCACCGCTAACTACAACAACTTTCATGATTTTAATATTACCTTATTCCCAAAATATCTCTTGTAAATATTTTATTTTTAACTTTTTTTAATTCTTTATAGAACCTATCTGCGACAATGAGATCTGAATTATCCATAAAATAATCAATATCATCAGTGACTTTGCTATTCATGAAGGTGTCAGAGTCAAAGCTTGGTTCGTAAATCAATACTTCGACTTTTTTCTGAATTATGTTGACCACATCAATTGTTGCAGATGATTTTATACTTTCAGAGTCTCTTTTCATCGAAAGTCTATATACGCCAACAACGCGAGGATTTTTTTTGAGTATTTCATTTGCTATAAAAGATTTTCTTTTTTCGTTCGCGGTAAGAATTGACTCAATTAAAGATTGTGGAATATTATCGAAATTTTTGAGCAGCTGTTTTGTATCTTTTGGTAAACAATAACCACCATATCCAAACGAGGGATTATTATATTTTTTTCCAATTCTGCTATCTAATGATAATCCTTCAATGATAACACTTGTTTTAAGATTATTTTTCATAGCAAAACTATCAAGTTCATTAAAGAAAGCTACTCTGTTTGCTAAATAAGCGTTGCTAAATAACTTTATTGATTCTGCTTCGGAGTGATCAGTTAAAATTATAGGCACATTTTTAATCTTTGAAGATTTAGTACACAATTTTGCAAATTTATTAGCCAATAATTTTTCTCCAGAGATTATTAGCCTCGATGGGTAAAAACAATCAGTTAGAGCATGACCCTCCCTTAAAAATTCTGGAGAAAAAAGTAAGTTCAATCCATCAAATCTTTTTTCCATTGAGTTGCAAAAACCAATTGGAATAGTTGATTTAATTAAAACTGCTGCATTGGGATTATTTTTTGAAAAAAAGTCTAAATAATATTCGATAGAAGACGTATCAAAACATCTATTGGTTTCTGAGAAATTTGTTGGAAGTGCAATTATTATTAGATCATAAGACCCACTAAATACAGCTTCGTCTGATGATACCTTAAAATTAATACTATTATCTTTTAGATAATTTTCAATGCTGTTGTCTTTAAAGGGTGGTTTGTTATTTTTTAGCAGATTTATTTTATCTTTATCATTATCATATGCAGTAATTTTTATATTGTTTGATAGAAATATTGCATTTGATAATCCTACAAATCCTAATCCTATAACTAAAGCATTTTTCATAATACATCGAATTTTAACTTAATCTCTTTAGCGATTGAGGAAACATCGTAGTTTTCTTTGGCGTAATTATAACAATTTAAGCTTAAATCATTATTGTAAATTAAATGTTCGAATTCTTCCCAACACTTCTCTAAGTTGGAATTACTAATATCTGATGTAGCAATGCCAAGCTGATTTTTATTAATAATATTAATAAGAGGATTGTCATTATTTAAAATACAAAAAACTGGCAATCCGTTTGATACATATGAAATAAATTTACCGGGCACATTATGAGTTTTATGGAATTTATCTAACAAAACAATGCCGAAATCACAATCATCGTATATATTTTCCAGTTTGTTGTTCGCAACAGTTTCATAAAATGATATATGATCAAGTTTATCAAACTTATTGACGAGATTTTTATACATTTTTCCCTCTGAGTAAAAAGATATTTTGAAATTATTCTTACTAGCTAAATTGATAATGTGATCAAAATTCTTTTCTCCTTGAGCAATTCCAATATTCCCAGCATATATCGATTTAAGAGGACTTGACCTGATCTTTTTATTTAAATTTTTATTTAATAATTTCCAATTATTAAGAACATGAATGTGCTTATTAGAATTTGTAATGTCTTCAACTATTTTAATATTTGTATTAATTTGAACGCCTATTGTATCGGCTAGATTGTATTGCTTCTTTTCAAAATACTTTAATAAAATATGATAAAGAGAATTCTTCTTTATAAGACCAATATCTACCATCCACAATGGAAAAATATCTCTTAAAATTAGATAAGTTTTGGCATTATTTTTTCTCTTAAAAAATTTTATAAATGGAGAGTAAAATATTGAAGGAGAATACCAAATAAACTTTTTTGAATTAATTTTATTGCTGAATTTAAATAATTTAAAAATTAATAACATTAAATATGGATTAATTATTTCAATAACTCCTCGTATTGTATTGAATTTTGATCTCTTTAAAGTTTTTAGTCTTAGAACAAAAAAATTGGGTGTTATCTGATCAAAACTATAAAAAGATTTTAGTTTAGTGCTTTCAGTAATTACGCACACCTTGGAGTCAATCGACAAAAATTTTGCAAGTTCTTCAATCATTACCGCAGCCGAATTAATTTTTGGTTTAAATGAATCAACTAAGATAACAAAATCAAATTTCATATTCCTTCAGTATGATTCAGAATCAGCATAATTTTTAATAATCTTATTAATCTCTTCATGTTTCTCAGAAGATGATTTTAACTCAATCATTTTTTTAAGAGACTCTGTGAAGCCTTTGTTATATTGAAAATACTCATCCTTAAAAATTTTGGGATTTTCAGTTTTAGTTTTTGTCTTGTATGAAAGCTCTTCATAAAGTTTTTCACCCTTTTCAAGACCTATAAATTTAATATTCATCTCAGATGGATTTTTAGAATATTTTTTAATAAGGTTTTTCGCAATATTTACAATTTTAACTGGTTTGCCCATGTCCAAAACATATATGTCGCCATTAGAATTAAATTTGCATGAACATAATACAAGATTACAAGCCTCTTTTATTGACATAAAGTATCTTTCAACTTTTTTATCCGTAACAGTAATTGGAAGATCTTTATTTATTTGTTCGATAAATTTTGGTATGACTGATCCTGAAGACCCCCAGACATTACCAAATCTAACTGCACTTACCTTTACAGAAAAATTATTATTATTAAAAATCAAATCATCTGATTTAGTTGCATAAGTTTTTATTAATTTTTCAGCAAGTCTTTTTGTTGCTCCCATGATATTCGTTGATCTAACAGCTTTATCAGTTGATATTAAAGTAAAGTTTTTAATTTTGTTTTCAATGCAATTATTTAATACATTTAATGTTCCTAAAACATTAGTTTTAAATCCTTTGATTAAATTTTTTTCGACAATGTTGACATGTTTTAGAGCTGCGCAATGAAATACATAATCTATATTTTGATTATTAATGACCTCTTTTAGGTCACTTGTTGAGCATACATCGCAAAGACAATATTTGATGAAATTGAGTTGAGCTAATTCCTGAGAAAGATTATAGATTCCAATTTCAGATATATCAGCCACAATAATTGCTTTTGGCTTATGTTTTGCAATAATTCTAACAAGTTCTGAGCCAATTGTTCCACATCCTCCTGTGATGAGAAAAGTCTTGCCTTCAATAATATTATTAAGATCTGTTTCTTCAGGAACAAATTGTTCTCTATCAATAAAATACTCAAGTTGAATTTCCTGAAGGTCATAAAAATTAACTTCTCTCTCTAATCCAAGCGCCTCTTTTGGAAGTTTATACAAATTTATTCGCCTGCCTTGAACTAATTTCTTTAATTTTGGATATAGAATCTCTTCTTGAGAAGGTATTGCAAAAATTAGATTTTTTATTGACTTATTGTTAATACATTTTTCAAGATAATCAAAACTAAGAATTTGGCGATCAAAAATTTTCGATTTGTGCTTATTTTTGTCATCATCAACAAAAAAAACCTCACCTTTTACATCATCTGGCAAATTATTAAATATCTGCGTGCCAGCCTTTCCTGCACCATAAATTATAGTAACCATTAAAAGTGATTTGTGATTTGAGTTCTGAGTGTATTTATAACAACAGAGGACGGTGAGTGATTTTCCTCTAAATCATAATTTGCAGTCCATTTTTGATCAATAACGAGTTTAATTGATTCAATAATATTTTCTGAATCTAGGCCAGAAACTATATTACCGCCACTCTCAATAGTTTCCTGCCTTTCGGTAGCCATCCTTAAACTTATGTTTGGAACCTTATAATATAAACCCTCTTCAGCTGCTGTTCCCGAATCAGAGAGCACACATGCAGAGTTCTTTAATAGATTATTCCAATCGTAAAAACCCAATGGCTTTATAACAATGGTGTCTTTGAGCATGGAGTTATCTTTTGTTTTGCTTATTGTTCTTGGATGCATTGGGAAAACAACTTTATATTTTAAGACTTTAGAAATTTTTTCAGCTGTTAAAAGAATTTGTTCAAGTATTTTTGGATCATCAACATTTTCACTTCTGTGAGCAGACATCAGTATGTATTCTTTTTTTTCTAAATTAAGCTCTTTTAATATATCACTTGATTCAATAGCGTCTTGAAACGCATCCATTGCCTCAAATGTTGTGTTACCAGTTACAAATATTTTTGAGGGATGGATATTTTCTCGAATAAGATTTTCTCTATGGTATTTTTTATATGGGAGAAGAATATCACTCATATGATCAATTAAGATCCTGTTCCTTTGCTCAGGCATTCTTTTATCATAGGCTCTTAATCCTGCTTCCATATGAAAAGTTTTTATTCCTCTATACGAAGCAGGCATTATAGATAGTCCACTGTATGTATCTCCAAGAATCAGCAAGGCATCAGGTTTAACATCTTCCATGACCTGATCAGTTTTTTTTATTACATCGGCAACCTCATTTGAATAGGAAGAAACATCTATACCCAAATCGAAATCAGGTTCTCTCAATTTGAGGTCATTAAAGAAAAAATCCTTTAATTCTGGGGTAAAATTTTGACCGGTATGAACCATAATGTGATCAAAGTTAAGTTCATCTAATTTTTTTAGAGTTGCCCACATCTTGATCATTTCTGGTCGTGTTCCAAATATTGATAGTACTTTCATAAAACTAAATCCTCAATTCCAACTATTTTAAGTTCAGGGAAAGGAACAATAAATTTACCTCCCTTTTTTAAAAATTCCATATTTTTTTTTGCTATCTCATCTAAAAAAGCCCAAGCAAATAACAAAATATAATCATAACTTTTATTTTTAAGAATTTTTTTATCAACAATCTCTATATGAGAGCCAGGTGTAAAAAAACCTTGTTTTGGTGGTGAATCATCAATTATGTATTCAAGATGAGAACTGTTGATGCCACAAAATTGTAATATTGTGTTTGCCCTGCCAGATGCACCGTACCCAATTAAACTTTTGCCCGAAGACTTCATGTCAGTTATTAAGCTATTCATTTCTTTTTTAAAGTTTATTACATTATCAGCAAATTCTATATATGCATCAGTTCGATTTAATCCAGCATCCAGTTCTTTTTGCAAAACTTTTTGAACAGAGGAATCAATATTTTCTGAATATTTACTTGAGTCATGAGTCACATAAACCCGAATAGAGCCAGCATGAATAGAAATTTCATCGACCTTTATTATCTTCATTGCAAATTTTTTAAAGTAATCTTTTAAAAAAATTACTGAATAATAATAAATATGTTCGTGATATATCATGTCAAATTGAAGTTCTTCTATGAGTTTTAAGAGATGATGCACTTCAAATATAAAAACACCATCCTTTTTTAACATTTTTTTTACAGCATTTGTTGTAGAGTTAATATCATTTATGTGCGCATAACAGTTATTAGCTAATATTAAATCTTGTTTACCAAATTGCTCAAGAAGACCCTCAGCCATCTCGGTGTTGAAATAACCAATAATTTGATTCGCTCCTTTCACTTGATTTGCTAAAACAACATTTTCAGCAGGATCTACTCCAATAACCTGTCCAATTCCCTCATCTACAAGTGGTCTTAGCAATATGCCATCATTAGATCCAAATTCAAGAACACTGGAATCTTTGGGTCTTTCCAAAAAAGTCTCGCTAATATTCTTGGCATGACTTCTAAAATGATTCTCTAAAGTTTTTATTTGAGATGAAAAATAAAAATAATTTGAAAACATTTCATCCTCATTAATATTTTCAGCTATTTGAACTCCACCACAATCTGAGCATAACGAAAAGGTCATAGGATACTTATTTTCTTTGCCAACCCCTTCTCTGCTTAAAAAACCTCCAGCAAGAGCAACTGTTCCAAAGTCTAAAATCTCAGTAAGGTTTTGAGATAAACAAAAGTTACAATTTTTGTCAGACATCTATAAATTTGGAAATGTCTCTTTTAAAACACTAATTATCTGTTTTATGCTTAAGAGATCTGTATTACTTGAATTGTATTCAATGAATTTTTCTTCACTTAATCTACTTCCCTTTGAAAAATATTTATCATAATTTAAATCTCTGTCATCAGAAATTATTCTAAAGAAATTTCCTTCATCAACTGCTCTTATCATTTCCTCAGCACCAATTAGTGATTCAAAGTGCTTTTCTCCATGTCTTGTGCCTATAATATCTATCTTCTGATTAGATTTTTTAATTGTAAGTAGAGCCTCTGCTAAATCACCAATTGTACAAGAAGGTGCTTTTTGAACAAAAATATCACCTTGATTTGCATTCATAAATGCATACATTACTAGATCAACTGAATCGCCCAATGACATAATAAATCTTGTCATTAATGGATTAGTAACAGTTAAGTTTTTTTTATTCTCTATTTGATCTAAAAATAGAGGTATAACGCTTCCTCTCGATCCCATTACATTTCCATATCTTGTCAAAGACAAAATTGTCTGATCTTGACTCAAGCTTCTTGATTTAGCAACAACAGTTTTTTCCATTAGTGCTTTAGAAATACCCATTGCGTTGATTGGATATACTGCCTTATCGGTGCTCAAAAATACTGCATTCTTAACCTGAGCATCAATCGCTGATGACATTACATTTTCGGTGCCAATAATATTAGTTTTTACTGCCTCTAGTGGGAAAAACTCACATGATGGTACCTGTTTTAAAGCTGCAGCATGAAATAAATAATCAGCCCCATCCATAGCAAAATCAATTGATGATCTGTCCCTTATATCTCCAATAAAAAATTTTAGCTTTTTATTATTATAAGATATTCTCATGTCCTCTTGTTTTTTTTCGTCTCTACTAAAAATTCTAATTTCTTTAATGTCAGTCTCTAAAAATTTTTCTAAAACTGCTTCACCAAAGGATCCTGTGCCACCAGTAATTAATAGTATTCTGTCTTTAAATATATTGTTATTAGTCATTGTTTGTGTATTGTACATACAATTGACTTAACATTGTGTCATGACAAAAATTTTTTTGGCCAGATACACTTAGAAATTTTTCTTGATCTAAGGATAAGTCTACATTTGGCTCAATTTTTTCTTTGAGATTGCATTTATGACCATATACACTAAATATTTTTTTCAGAAGTTCAAATTTAGATATTCTAGGGCCACCAATATTAAATAAACCAAAGTTATCTTCTTTAATGAAATACTTAATAAGTAAATCTGATAACATAAGTGTACTCATTCCGGAGAAAAAATAATTGCTAAATCCATAACACTCATCTTGTTTCAAAGCCCAATCTAAAATTCCGCGATCCTTATTGATACTATGTCCATATATAGAGGTTCTTATGCATGACGAGTGAATTGACTTAGGCTCACCAATAATTTTAGATACTCCATATAAATCTTTGGCTGATGTTGATGAATCTTCACCATAATTACCTTTGGTTCCATCAAATACGCCGTCAGTGCTTATATGGATATATTTATATCTATATTTTGATCCAAGCATATCCAAAACTTTTGGTAAGACGGAATAAATATAGTAAGACTTTTCAATAAAAGATTTTGATCTTTCATAATCTGATAAAGATATGCAATTAACTATGACTTTTGGTTTAATTTTTCTTATAACTTTCTCTAATTCTGAAAAATCCATTAAGTTTGCAACCTCAATAATATTTGTGGAATTTGTATCACGACCTAATTTATTTCTTGCTGTACCTACAAATTCTAGGCTTGAACTATAAAGCCTATTCATCAAGCTATTTCCAAGAAGTCCAGTGCTACCCAAAACTAAAATCATTTTTTTAATCCGCTTACAGTTATCATTTTTTCAATAATGTCATTCCAATAAATTATATTAAGTTTTGCTAGTTCATTTCTTTCAACAAGATACATTTCATTTCCATTAATATTTATTATTTTTTTAGTTTCATTTTCTAGCAATTCTTCATGAGGTCCTATTATTGAAATTATTGACCTATCTGAAATAAAAACACCCTCAGATGCAGCGTTATAAGAGTTTTCTGTTGATGTGCAAGTAATATAAAACTTCGATTTAGCTATCATTGATATAACTTCATTTCTAGGTTTGTTACCCATAAGATGAATTTTCGGATTATCAACTTTAATATTTTTAGATTCGCCAAAAATATATAAGTCTGTAATCCCATGATTGTCGCTAACAAATTTAAAACAATCAATTACTTTGTCTATCCTCTTATATGGATGAGTTCCTACAGTCACTGCTATGTTTTCACGTTTAATATTTTTATCTTCTACAAAATCTAATTCATCATCGCTTCCATTTTGAAGACAAAGGAACTTTTTTTTATATTTTATGGGAAGATATTTAAAAGAAGAATTAGACTCGGCAGAAATTATTTCAGGTATGTCTAAATGATTCAAAAATCTTTTTCTAAGTAGATAATTTCTAAATATATCAACAAATGATTTTTCAACATCTTTTTTGAACGGAGCTATATTGCTCAAATGAAAACAATTTACTTTACCTATTTTTTTGTAAACTGGTATACCGTATGAGTAGTAAAATTTAATATCATCAAAATTTATAGGAAGGTTGTTGATATATGACTGGTCTCTGAAAACCCTATCTAAAAAAGATTGGTTAACTTCAAAGTAGCTATTATTTTTATATTTAGATAAAAAGTTATTTCCAATTTTGTGCGAAATAATGAACTTTGATCCGCCCCTTTTATCAAACCATTTAGAATATTCTTCCAGCCTCTTTAAGCCACCACCATTAATTGAAGCTGAAAAATTAAAAAGACAGTATTTTGCAAAATCACTCAAAATTTTAACCTATTATTTTTCCCAAACATTATACTTAATTCTTTTTTAAGAAATTTTTGAGTCCATGCAAAAGCTCTTCTTTAAATATAAATCCTGCGAGCTGAATCTTCTCTGGAGAATATATTGAAAATACTTCTTCATATCTTTTTCTAAAAATCCTTAATATTAAAAATAAGATACTTTTTGGTAATACTAAACTTTTTAAAAATGAGATATCTCTGTTATGTATTTGCCTATATGCATTTGCATATATATTCTTATATGTATTGTTTGGATCATTATCTTGAGAGACGATAAATAACTCTTTTGGTTTATCAAAATTATTCTCAATAACAAATTTTATACTCTCAACGACATTCTTAATTGTAACAAGGTGCATTTGCCTATTACCCAAGATTATAAATTTAAATATATTGCTTAAAAAACTCTTGCTTTTAATTTCTTCTAAATTTTTTATTAAATTTAATCCTCCATCACCAAAAACAGCTGTTGGTCTAAGGATAATTAATTTACATGTTAATTTTGAGCTCATAAGAAGTTTTTCTAATTTATACTTAAGTTTCTGATAGTTGGTTATTGGAATGCATTTTACATCCTCATCAATGAATTTATTTTCTTGATATCCGGCAACAACTGCTGAAGAAATATGAATAAGTTTAGAAATTTTGCAATGATTTGCAGCTGATACAATATTTTTGATTATTTTTTCATTCTCATCGGATTTGCTATAAACGCAATTAATCACAACATCACCATTCTCAAATATGAGTTTTAAATTATCTTCTGAAAAAGATTTGCATTTTATAAATTCAATATTTTTATCATTATTATTATTTTGATTGCTTCTTGAAATTGCCTTTATATGGTATTTCTTATTTTCTAAAATAAAGTGCCTACCAATAAAAGAGTTTGAACCAAGAACTACAATTTTTTTCATCATGATTTAATATGATTGTTTGAAATGAGAGAGCTTAAAATTCCAAGATAAATCATAGCATTTGCTGATCGAACACCTAATGAAAAAGCCAGAACAAATGATGTGCAAATATACAAGTTCATTTTAATTCTTGAATCAATATTTTTATTCATAAAAGGAAAGTAAAATATTGAAATAAATAAAAGTGAGCCTATTATCCCTGATTCATATATAGACCTTATTAATTGTGAATTTGGATTTCCAAATGCATCCAAAATATCAACATATGAATAGTTTGTTACTGCTGAGGCTCCTATTCCAGAACCAAATAAAATCTGCATGTAATTATTTTCTGAAATTGCTTTTAACTGATCATATATAGGAAAAACTTCGACCATTTGAACTCTTATTAAGTATGGTAATTGTTGATTATTTTCTAGAACTGCAAAAACATTAGAAAAAGTCTCAACATATTCAGAAATTCTTGGAATTTGAACAAAATAAAAAGTAGAAATAAGAATAAATATTATTGAAAAGATGAATACAATTGGTCGTCTGATTAATATTGAAATTAAGATTGGTAAAAGTAGCATTATAAAAATAAATATTGACAATATAGCCGTAAAACTAACTGTCAAAAATAGAGCAGGTAAAGTTACAAATATCCAAAAATTTTTAAATTCCTTGGATTTATAAAGTGATTCTAAATAAAGAAGAGATAATCCAAGTGCAAGAAATACCGAGGCTTGCCTTGGTTCACCAGAAATCCCATGAAATCTCTTTCCAACATCTACACCATCAAAAAAATGTCTTGAAATTAACTCTATCCCTAACAAACTAAAAATGTAGTCTAAGTATCCTACAAAAAGATTTAGGATAAATATAAACTTAAAAATTTTAAAAAAATAATCTAGATGATTTTTTGAATTTAAAAAAGCATAAGTAAATAAATAGAAAAACATGAAGTAATATATGAGTATTAAAAAATCAACTAACAACTTTTTAGATACAGCTTTTTCAAAACTACTTCCACTAAAATCACTTAATTGATAAATATTTAAATCGACTGTGTGATTTCCAGAAAAATAACCAACCAAAAAAGAAATTGGCACCATTAAAATAAAAAGAATAAGAGCATTATTTTTTTCAAGGTTACCGATCTTAAATATTAGTTTTTTATCATTAAGTACTAGAGCAAGTAATATAAGTAACGAAATAACAAGAAAAGATAGCTGTAGCATTCTTGAAAAAGGCAAGCCTTCAATAAAAATAAAATATAGCAAGGGCTCAAACAAAATTGCAAAAATAAAGAGTTTTATAAGGGGCGATAAGTCTTTAGTAAAATCTATTGAAGGAGAAATCATAAATTATTTGAATAAAGACCTTGGTAGAAGAAATAAAATAATGCCTTTGATTTTAAACCTTAAAGACTTGATTTTGTAAAAATTTTTAATAGCCGCAATATATTTTCTTTGCTTTAAATTTTCTTTAAGGCTTAAATAAAATTTATGTTGTTGAAGCTCATAAAGACCATCAAGGTTCTTTTCATCAAAGTATTTTTTTAACTTTTTTTCAAAATATATAAGTTCCTCTACATTCTTATGCGATTGTTTAAATAATAAATTTTCGCCATGTTTTCTGCATATTGCTAAATTTTTGGTTGAAAAATCTCCATACCAATTCAATGATAGTCTATAAATAAAATCTAAGTCTCCGATAATTTGAAGATTGGGATCAAATTTCTCTGTAATATTTTCATAAGCAGACCTTCTAATAACCAAAGTAAGTAATCCTATAAAATAATTTTTAAGTAAATTTGCGCTTACTTCTCCCTTAAAAAGCTTATTTTTTGATTGATATTTTCTATTTTTTATCTCATCAAATATTAAATAGTTTGAATATACAAACCCAACTTTATTATTTTTAAATAATGGAAGCTGTTTTGAGAGCTTGTCATGTTCCCAAATATCATCTGTATCAAGGAAGGCGATATACTCACCATTTGATTTTTCAATAGCATGATTTCTTGCTTCATATAGGTTTGTATGAGTTTTAGCATAAAAATATTTCAATCTTTTATCATCAAAGGATTTAAATATTGATGCACTATTATCTGTTGATTGATTATCCCAAAATATTACTTCAAAATTTTTATAGTTTTGTTTTAAAACACTTTTTACAGCATGCGATAAATATTTCTCACCATTAAAACAATTCATAATCACTGAAACTAAGCCTTTTTTGTTGATCATCATTTTTTATAGAAATCTATCGTTTTCAATAAACCTTTATTTAATGAAGTTTTAGGATTCCATTTAAGAAGTTTTTTTGCTTTTGAAATATCCGCATAAAGTTTCATGTTTTCACTTTCTCGCATCTTTAATTCACCGAATCTTGGATTACCTCCACCTATAAGATTTGAAATTTTTTTTGTAATGTCCTTAATTGACACTGCTTTACCAGAGGCAATATTTAAGATTTCTCCGCTAACTCCAGGAGAATTAAAAATGCAAAAAATAGCATCAGAAAAATCATCTACAAAACAGAAATCTCTAACTTGCTTTCCTTCTGTGCATGGAAAATCTATGTCTTTTAGACATGAATCAATTATGAATGGAACAAATCTATCCTTTTTTTGATTAGGTCCATACACTAAAAATGGTCTAATAGTTATTGCAGGGAAATTCTCAGTTTTATATTTCATTCTCAAGAACTCGCTGCAGAATACTTTCCCCAAAGAGTAAGGTGAAAATGGTTGCGAGATCATATCTTCTTTTTGTGGTGATTCATTAGAACCATATTCATCACTTGAGCCTATGTTAATAAACTTTTCCAAAGTATCGTCTTTTATTAAATCAACGAGATTCATCAAACCCTTAATTTGGGTATCTAAAATTACATTACCATTATTTGCAAAATTAGAATGATCGACATAATTACCAAAATTAATTACATAATTGAAATTTTTATTAGAAATAATCTTACTTAATTTTGTCTTATCAAGAATGTTGCAAGTATAATTTTTAAGTTTTGGATTTTCTATATTATATTTTTTACTGAGAGATATATTTTCAATGTAAAAATTTTTTTGAAGAGCTTTGTCAATAAAGTTAGACCCCAAAAACCCTGAGCCACCTATTACAAGTATACTTTTACCATTCATACTTAAATGGTAACTCATCAATACTGCACGAAACCGTTTCCTCTTTGTCATAAGGTTTATCTATGCAATTAATGATAATGGACTTTGATTTGCTAACGCATTTGAATCCATACCAGAGCTCTTTTGGAATATGAACAAGCTTATAGTTATCTCTACTTAAATAGATTTCATTAACGATATTATATGTTTTTGATGAGGATCGAAGATCAATAATAACCAGTTTAACCTCTCCCTCAATTACACAAATATTTTGCGAGACCTCTTGATGTTTTTTCCAAGCTTTTATGACTCCAGGTTTTGTTTCTGAAGCATAGCATTCTCCAAAGATAAATTCTGGCTCTTTTGAAGAACTCAAAATATGTAGAAGAGAGCCTCTATCATCATTAAAAATTTTTAAATCACTTACTTTTAAATCAATTATTTTGTCCAAATTAGGCCCTTTTGTTCAGCTATTTCACAATATTCATTTATTTGATCTAAAGTGAAATTGAAAATATCTTCATTTTGATTAAAGAAATTGTTATACCAAGATGAAACAAACAACGAGGTTTGCTCAAAATTCAAATTAGGCAACCAACCAATATTCATAAGAGCTTTGTCACAATTTAATTTAAGTAGAGACGACTCAAAGAATTTATTATTTTGATTAATTTTTATTTCAGGAGATTTTGTATATTGCCAAGTATTTTGAAGTTTTTCTATTAATTCAAGCACAGTCCTATTTTGAGAATCATTTGGACCAAAATTAAAAGCCTCTCCATTAAGATTTTTATTTTCTGAAAGTATTGATGCGAGATGTAAATAACCACTTAAGGGTTCTAAAACATGCTGCCAAGGTCTAGTAGAGTTCGGAGATCTGATTTCAACTTTCTTATCTTCTGACCATGCACGCATACAATCTACAACTATTCTATCTTTAGCCCAATCTCCTCCACCAATTACATTTCCTGCCCTTGTAATACCAATGCTGATGTTTTCTTTATCTTTTAAAAAACTATTATAGTGAGAATAAATAATTGCCTCAGCGGCAGCTTTTGAACCACTGTAAATATCTTTACCTCCCAGTCTGTCGTTTTCTCTATATCCATAAGACCACTCTACGTTCTCATAACATTTATCACTTGTAATAATTATTGCTGTGCAATTATTTTCAAGAGATCTTATTGACTCTAGAACACAAAGAGTACCAACAGCATTGGTTTGCAAAGTTTCAATGGGCGAGCTGTATGATGTAGAAACAATTGCTTGAGCAGCTAGATGGAACACAAAATCAGGATTTTCATTTTGGAATATCTTTTTTAGTTCTTCATAATTGCAAATATCAATAAAATTATGTTCTATCTTGTCTTCAATATTAAGTGATTCAAAAAGAGACGGATTTGTAGGAATATCTTTTGATACACCAACTACTTTTGCTCCAATAGAGTGAAGCCAAAGTGTGAGCCATGATCCCTTAAATCCAGTATTTCCAGTTATTAGAACTTTTTTTCCTGAGAAAACATTATTAAACATAATTTATTATAACCAAGGAATTTCCTTTTCTTTTGCCAATATATCGAGGTACTCTTTATCTCGAAGAGTATCCATGCATTGCCAAAAACCACTATGCTTGAAAGACATTAATTCATTATCTTTAACTAAATTTTCCATTGGTTTTCTCTCAAGTATGGTTTCATCATTCTCAAGATAATCAAAAATTTCTTTGTTAAATACAAAAAAACCTCCGTTAATCCAACTTTCATTACTCTCGCTATGCTCAGGTTTTTCAATGAATGACTCCACGAGAGAATTATCTTTTATTTTAAGGCCTCCAAATCTTGATTGAGGCCTCACAGCAGTTACTGTTGCAATCTTATTATGAGATTTATGAAATTTTACTACCTCATTAATGTTAATGTCACTTACTCCATCCCCATATGTTAGAAGAAAAGTATCATCAATGTAGTCTTTCAGTCTTAACAATCTACCACCTGTCAAAGTATTTTTACCAGTATCAATAAGGTTAATTGTCCATTTTTCATCTGCATCTTTGGTATGAGAAATTTTTCCGGTATCTAAGTTAATTTTAAAATCACTTTTTGTTGTTTTATAGTTCAAAAAATAGTTTTTAATGAAGTCGCCTTTATATCCAAGTGGGAGTATGAAATCTGTATAATCATATTTTTCATATATCTTCATGATATGCCATAAAATTGGCATAGAACCTATCTCAACCATTGGCTTGGGTTTGTGAACTGTCTCTTCTGAGAGTCTTGTGCCAAGACCACCACATAAAATTACAACTTTCATAAAATTATTTCTTCTTTGTTAATACTCTTTTTAAGGCCTTAATAAAGCTTGGGAAAATACCTTTTGCATGAGCTGCAAAACCAATACCTTCTCCACACTTGTTTAAATAAAGGTTTGGATGAACACAATCAAGAAAGTATAAATTTTTTATTTCTCTAACTCCTAAAGCTCTAAGTTTTTCATAATTTTCAGAAGCTTTTTTACAATAAAGAAAGCAATTTTGTCTATACCAAAAGCCAACTCTTTCATCATCCCAAAATTTTTCTCTAAATAAATCAAAGGCAACAAAATCATTTTTTTCAAATAATTGACCCCAAAAAGATGGATTTCTCTCGTTTATATGATTTGTTCCTCCCTGATTCGTGAAAGCTGCACTAAATAAAACTAAATCGGCAACATTAGTTAAATTCCTAATAAACATTTCAGAGCTCTCAGGTTTTAGATGTTCTGCAACTTCTAACGATATTGCTAATTCATGTTTTTCTATCGAATTATCTAAATTATCAAGATCCATAGAGACAAAATCAAAGCCAAGTTCTTTAACATATTCACCATCATTCCAAATACCATCAACACCAGTAAGTGTTGTTGTGCCAAATTTTTTGCATGCTTTAAGCCAGGCCGCATAACCACATCCAAGATCAATAACTGAGTTAGGCTGAATAAATTTATATAAATATTCTATATACACCTGTGAAGAAATTTCAGAGCTTATATTAAGCGTTTCATAAAAATTTTCATCATATGTATTATCAAGCTGCATTATATTATCTCCAAAAAAGTCATTATACTTTATCAAAAAGTATGCTGCTCCATTTTTCTAATTTTTTGTTAGTATAAAAAAATTCGTGAGGACAATTTTCAATATCATTGATATTTGATGTTGAATTAAGAAATGCACTTAATGTATTTAAAAAAATGACATCTTTACTGTCTGTTAAAGGGCTCATGTTAAGCTCTTCAGAATTATTAAAAACAATGATTTTTAATCCAAACATATAAGCATCGACCTGTGCAGAAGTCATGTTGCTGCAAAAACATATCTTATGATGATTCAATGCATCTTCAATTGGACCTTCAAAAATTTTTGCATGCATAAAATCATAATTTTTTAATTCTATGGGGCAGTTTACATGACACTTAAATACAAACTTTCTTCTGCCAGGATATTTATTCTCAAAATTCTGAAGAAACTTCATCATTTCATTGGTGTATTTTTTAGAGTAATCTAAAAAAATAAGGACAGAGTTTGATTTATTAACATTGCTTAAATTTGGTTTTTGTCTGTATCTTAGAGCTTCACACTCTAAAATTTTTGAAGGATCAATTTCAGCTGAGATATATTGTTCTTTAGCAGCAGAACTATTTAATAAATAAAAGTTTGGGTTCGTATTAAATTCATCATTCTTGTTCGAGATTTTTGAAAAATGCCTTAAATCCCAAAATCTTACCGTTGAATGAGGAACAGCAAATTTTGTTTTATCAGATACGTAAGAAACCATACTGGAAAAAATATTTTCCCAACCCTGATTTTCAAATAAATAAAATATCTTTTTTTGATTCTTTATTAATTCTATATGTTTTTTTGAATAGTGATATATGAATAAGTTATAAATTAAATTTGGCCCTATAATTGTGTCTAAGTAATTTTCCTTTAAAAGATTATAAAAATTAATTTTGGAGGAACTCAAACAAAATAGTTTGTTATTATGTTTTTTAAGTAAAAACCTAATACATGTTTCTAACCATCGCCAAAAGATTTTTATTTTCACTTTAAAAGAAAGGTTTGAATCAACTAAAAAATGATTTGATTTATTTGTTTTGTTTAAAGAGTTTATGATATTTGATGCTTCCGTTTCATTTTTTATTTGATCATGGGGTGAATAGATATGAAGAAAATTCGCATTCTCATTATTAAACTCAAGTAGTTCAGGAATTCCATCCCAAAGGTTTGATTTGAAAATTAATTTATCATTAATAATTTCTGTATTTAGATAAGTAAGAGGAGCTATAAACAAAAAACCTTTTTGAATGTCAATGCTAGCATCATGAGAAAATTTTCTTTTTGCCAAATAAATTAATGATTTTAAAGATCTAAGTATCATAAAAATAATATTATTTTTTTTGATGTAAAAAATATTTTTTAACCTTATTTTTAATGTTCTTGAGCAAGAAATTTTATGTGCTTTGCATAGCTCTTTAATTTCATTAGCAAGATTAAAATTTGATATATTTATTGATATTTTTGTATATTTATTTGAAGTAATTATCTCTTCAAGTGCCATTAACTTGATTGCATCTGAGTAATTTTGTTTATAAATACTTTTTTCCTTAAGTGATCCTGAAAACCAGAAACTATAGTCATCATATAGTTTAAGAAAATCAATAATTGTTTCGTTGCCTAATTTTTTTTCTCCAATTTTATCAATGAAGGTAATATATTTTTTTCTTAGTCTGATAGAGTTATCGTCTATATATTTATTAACAGAAATTACATCAGCCATATCATAATTAATAAAAGTGCAATTAAATTGATTTGAGCTTAAAGCACCGATCATTGGTTCATCAGAAATTACAAGATTCATCTTATTAATTGTTAGTTGAATAAAAGTTATTTATGAAATTTATAGATTCTGATTTACAGAAATCTTTCCAATCATTTACTTCAGTCCATTGCGCAACAAAACAAAAATTTATACTACATTCCTTGGATGAGAAGTAGTCATATTTACTATCGCCAAAATATATAGCAGGATTAGTGATAATTTTATTTTTTTTAAGTTTTTTAAAGATATCTATTTTATTTTCAGGGCTTCCGTATATGCCTCCTTTAAATAAATTATGCAACTTTCTTTTTTTAAATACTGATCTAAGTTCATTTTGATCTCCTCCCGATACTATAAGCAAATTCTTTTCTTTATTTGATTCAACAAACTCTAACAAATTTTCATTTATTTCAGCTTCGATTAAACTTTCTACAACTCTTAATGAAAATTCATTACATAAGTCATCAATAGTTTTTTTTGATCTATTATGATTAGGTAAATTTGATATCAAATACTCAAATTTTTTATATCTTGAAATGCCTCCGTTTTCGATATGAAACTTCAGCAGTTTTCTGGCAGGAATGTCACCAAATTGTTTTGCAACATCATAGAATGCATTAGACTTAATTTGATTTGAGTTTAGTATAACTCCGTCGCAGTCAAAAATTAAAGAGTGATACCGTTTAAAGTCATTTTTCATTGCTTAATCTTATAATTTCCTCAACTTTAATTACATCCTCAGGGACATCAACTGCAACCGACTTTGAACTCATTTTAAGCATTTTAATCTTACAACCAAGCTCAAGAAATCTTAATATTTCAATATCTTCATAGCTTTCAAAAACAGTCTTTTTGGGTTGTTTGAGAAATATTGACAAAACTTCTTTGGGATAAGCATAAATACATACTTGACGATATGAATTATGATTTTTTTTGTTCTTATGATGTGGAATTGGTGATCTACTCATGTAAAGTAATTCCTTATTATTTGAGAAAACTACTTTTGGTATATTTTGAGAAATATATTGAGATTGATTGTCAATTTCACAATATCCATTAAATATAATATCAGGGTTTTTTTCTGAAGATTCTATCAGAAGCTTAAGGTCATCCGGATTAAGTAGCGGCTCATCACCTTGCACATTTATATATACTTTGGCATCAATGATTTTAGATACTTCAGCAATTCTATCTGTTCCTGTGAGACAATTTTTTGAAGTTAATATAGATTGAATATCATTCTTGTTACAGAAATCTATAATCTTTTCACTATCAGTAGCAACAAAAATTTTTTCTTTGTCTACAACTTTAAGGCATCTATTATAAGTTCTTTGAAGCATTTCAATACCTAAAATCTTAATTAGAGGTTTGCCTGGAAGCCTTGTTGAATGATATCTTGCTGGAATTACTACAACGTAGTTATGCTCTGATTGCATATAGAGACTCGACTTTGATATCGTATTTAGACTGAGTTATTGAAACTAATTTACACGAATTATTATTTTCAAAATATTTACTCAAAATAAAATTCATTTCTTCATTTCTTGGATCACCTTCTTCATAACCATCAAAACCGGCTAAAAAGATACTAGATGCATTTCCACTATTTGAAATTGCAAGAACATAAGCAAAAACTAAGGGCAGCGGAATATTAGAGGAATTTTTCTTGTAATCAAAACTGCTGTCGTTAGTCGTTAATCCATAATCAAGTACGTTGCAGTTGTGAAGTTTTTCTTTTACTAATTCTGGAAGTGCGCCAAAAGGCATAATTAGTGGTTTATTCATAGATGCATATTTTTCTACATCTGCTATTACTCTCATGGGATGACATGCAGCTTGATAATTAACATATTCTGGAGATATTTCATTGTTTACATTTAGACAAATTACTACTGAGTTAGTTTCTTTGATGAATTGTTCAATACCTTGTTTATGTTCCTTTAAAGAAGGGCCATTTCCAAGAATAACTATGTTCCTATTTTCTAGATCTTTTTTTGGCTCCCATGAACCACCAATATCTTTATCATAAATATTAGTTTGGGCAAAAGATATATTTTTACTATATTTGGATCCTCCAACAGCTTTTAAATGATCTATTAGCGTGAGAATATCCACCTCATCATATCGTTTATCACTTATGGCTTCCTGAATAAAAGTTGGATGTATCGAATTGAGGCCACTTAAAAAATAATATGGATTTTTTCCCCATTTATATTTGTTTAATAAAGGTTCAAAATATTGATCTATCAACTTTAAAAGAGAGAAATAATTAGTATTCTTATCTGATTGTCTGAATTCTATAAGTGAATATTCTGTTTGAAGATTGCCGGGCCCTCTTCCCATTCCTGTTACAGTACTGTCTATCCATGTTGCACCTTTATTAAATGCTTCTTGGGAATTACTCATTGCCATACCCATATTATCGTGTGTATGGATTCCAATTTCTCCATTCCAGTGAGTTTTTAGCAAATTAATAATATTATTAATATTAGCTGGTTTAAGATTGCCAAGACTATCAGCAAAATATAAAACTTCCGGTTTTGATATTAAAGCTTTCTTCCCAAACTCAATTATTTGTTGCTCTGATGCTTCAGATATTTGCATGATATTTATTCCAACAATATAACCAAGCTCCTTAAAAATTTCACATAACTCAAGAGACCTATCAAACTCCTCAAGATGCGATGCAATTCTAACTAAGCATACTCTTGAGTCTGATGCAGACTTAAACAAAGTACAAATTTTGTCCTTAAGGATCTTTGATTCAAACCCGTTGAACTCTGAGGCATTTACCATTACACCAATATTTAAATTTTTGGGTATATTTAGTGAGTCAAGGAAAGTATCTGTTGAAAACGCATATGGTCCTTTAAAGCCTGTTTTATTAAATGACCTAAGACCAATTTCAACAAAATCAACTTCATTGAGATACATTGCATTAAGATATGAATTAACTAGATCTTCATCAAAAACCCAATTATTATAATAACCCCCATCTCTGAGGGTGCAATCAAGAATTTTTATTTTTTTCACAGGCTAAATATTGTTTTTGTTTAAATTTTTAGCAGCTATAATATACATCTTACGCATAATGCCAGTATCCTTAAATAATTCATATTCAAGACTATTATTAGTTGCCTTGTCTTCAATGAATTCTATCTCATATTTATTTTTTGAAAAAAAATCATTCATGAAATCGTAAGAAAATTGATTTATGAAATATGGCTCTTGAACATAAGACTTATCATCCATCAAGAAATTTATATCTTTTTCGCCAACAAATGTCCTAAGAAAAAAATATTCTGGATTGGACTTTAAAATATTATCTAACATACTTAAAGGGTTATTGGTGTGTTCCAAAACAGCTGAAACGACTGTAACTAGTGAATTTCTTGGAGTTATATTTTCAATATTCGCAACTTCATGTTTGTCCTTTAACTCTGGAAAATACTTTAAACCTAAATCAATAAATTCCTTATCAATGTCATAACCATAATAATCATAACTATTTTGAAGATTTCTTTTTACTATCTCTTTATAAAGTTGGAAATAATTACAGCCAATATCGTTTATTGATACCTTGGAGACATTAAAGTGTATGCTCTCAATAAGATTTATGATCTGCTCACACCAAATTAAATATTCTTTCTTTGCTCGTTCTTCATAAAACTTTAATTGGTTTTTGAAGGTATTGTTAGTATGAGTTCTAAGTGTCATTGATTTAATCTAGATAATTTAACTTCTAATGTTTTTAAAAATAAAATACAAGTAAACTAATCCGTTAAGAAGTAAAGTACAGATAATTATAAAAATTAACTTTGACGGTTCAGATTTTCTTACAGGCTCAAAGGGACTATCAATTATTTCAATTAACCCGCTTTTAGAGCTTGATAGAGCTATTTTTTGCAAATCAGATTGTATTAATTTTGAGATTGTTTTTGTTACAAATTGCGAATTATTTTTCTCAGACATTTTCATCAGAAAGTTATATGATTCTTCAGCCATTTCTTTTTCTCTCGAAGACATATAACTTATAAAATTTGTCATAACATTTTCAAGAATATTTTTAGCACTTGAAGGAGATTCACTATAAGCAGCTATTGATACTAAACCTGTCTCTCTTTTTTTAGAAACTTCAATAATTGTTTCAATATAATCTGTATATGCCTGCATGAAAGGTGGTCTTTCTGACATTCTATAAGATCTACTTTCATCTAATAATTCTCTTTTAAATGAAGTTATCTTAGAGGATTTATCATAACTATCTATAGCAAATGCATGTAACATGAAGTCTTCATTAGAATAGAGTATTCTGAAAAAATCTCGAGATTTCAAAATTTCAATTGTTTTTAAATCAGTAGGTGATGATGAGGTATTGCCACTTATAAAGCTTAGGCCTGAAACAAGACTCGATTCATCGTCATTTAAAAGATTATATTTATCTTTAATTAAAACAAGCGAGCTGCTTTTAAAAATTTCTGGTAACTGAAATGATATTATTGTGGATATTGAGAAAACTAAAATAAAACAAATCAAAAGAGTTTTGGTGTCATTTATAAGGGGCTTTTTTAAAAAGTCTAAATCTAGAATTTTATTATTACTTTCCATTTTAAATATCTAGTTCTGGTACCCGGAGCCGGACTTGAACCGGCACGCCATTTCTGGCGAGGGATTTTAAGTCCCTTGTGTCTACCAATTCCACCACCCGGGCATTTCAAACAAATTCATTTATAAACAAGCTTGGATTATATCATTAATAGTTTTCTATTAATAAACGATATTAATTTAATTTAAAGATGCTCTCTTAATTTTTCAGCGATTGGTATTTCAGCATCAATAATTGTTTTAATGCCATCTCCCATAGCATCAGATACCTTTCTTACTGATCCAACTAAATTTCTCAAACCTGTAGGTTCAAGAGAGGCAGACTGATCAGAACCATACATAGATCTGTCAAGAGTAATATGGCGTTCTAGTGACGTTATACCCATTGCCGTTGCAGCAACTGAAATTGCAACACCAGTCTCATGACCGCTATATCCAACATTGCATTTAAATGTATCTCTTAAAGTATTAATTATATTAAGATTTGCATCTTCATCTTTCATTGGATAGGTTGAAACAGTATGCATCAATTCAAATGAACAATCATGTTTACTAAATATATCTATTGCCTTTTGAATATCATCCATTGTACTCATTCCGGTAGATATAAAAGTATGTTTTTTTTCTTCAGCAATTAATTCAAGTAATTCATGATGAACAATCATAGCGGATGCAACTTTATTATAATTACAATCGAATTCTCTTAAAAAAATTTGGCTTTCTGTATCCCATGCAGACGCAAACCATTCTATATTTTTTGATTTACAATAAGTGTCGATTTCGAAATATTCATCTTTACTAAATTCAAGGCCCTCTTTTTGTTCCCGCTGAGTAGTCCCCCATGGACTCTCTCTTTCACCTGCAAGCATCTCCTGAGAATATACCAAATCGATAGTTCTTTTCTGGAATTTGACTGCATCTAGACCTATATCAGCAGATAAATCTATTAGTTGTTTGGCTATATCAATATCACCATTGTGATTTATTCCAATTTCTCCAACAATAAAAACTTTAGACATTCCCCAACTCCATGTAATTATAAAGTGCCATAATAACACCATTCCCTCCCGAGGAGTCAAGAATTACAGATGAAACCTGAAGTATTTCTTTATGAGAATCATTTGGACAAAATGTATTAGATAAAAACTTCATTACTTCTAAATCATTAAGGTCATTTCCAACATATGCAACATCTCGGTTCTCATAATCATTTTCATTCATAAGAGATTTAATCTTGCTTAATTTATTTTTTATGCCTTGATGGACATCGATGCCAAGCTTTTTCGCTCTTTTTGAAACGACCTCATTTTCCTCAGTTGAAATAATATATTGTTTAATATTCATTTTTTTGAAATAGGATATTGCCAAACCATCGCTTCTATTAACAATAACGGATTCCTCACCACTTTCTGAGAGAATTACCTTATTGTCTGTCATAACACCATCAAAATCATAAAATATACATTTAAAAATCATTGCTAAAAATTAAAAAGATTTTTTTCAACCATTTTACATACTTCATGTCCAACAATTGTATGTATTTCTTGAATATTTGGAGTAAAAAGTGATGGCGCTTTGAAGGTAATCGAAGAAAATTGCTCAAGATCAGTTTTTTCATGTCCACCAATCATTGAAATGACATGTATATCATTTTTAATGGCATAATCTGCTGCTTTACAAACATTTTTGCTGTTGCCACTGGTTGAATATGCAAAAAGCAAATCACCCTTTTCTGATAAAGTCATTAGCTGCCTTTCAAATATGCCATCATAACCAAAATCATTGCTCCATGCTGTTATAAATGAAGTATCTGTAGTCAATGCTAGAGCAGGCATTCCTATTCGGGGCTTGTGATGGTCTAGTGTTGCACAATACTCTGCAGCCATATGTTGAGATTCTGCAGCACTACCCCCATTTCCACAGAAAAATATCTTACCTGAATTTTTTAGGCATTTTGTAACTAAATCTGATATATCAATTATTGATTTAGTAATATAGTCTGAATTTTCAATTAGAGTATTTACCCTGCTTTTAATTGCTATTTCAATGTCTTCTTTACTCATATTTTTTAAAAGTCGATATTTTTACCAAACCGATCTTCCTCCGTCAATTATCATAGCTGATCCTGTCATATAACTTGAGGCATCAGACAAAAGAAAAATTATGGAGCCTTTGTACTCATCTTTGTGTGCCATTCTGCCAAGTGGAATCAAATTATGTACCTTTTTAATAAATTCTTCATCCTGATTATCGAAAATTCCACCTGGTAACAATGCATTACATCTAATATTACTTTCATTCCAGTATGTTGCTGTATATTTTGTTAATCCAACTAAACCATGCTTTATGACAGAATATGTGACTGGTTTAAATCTTTTGGTACCATTTTTCTGTTGATATATTCTTTGATCAGGGGCTATTAGACCAAGATCAGAAGAAATATTTATAATAGATCCATGTTTATTTTTGACCATCATTTGTCCAAAAACTTTTGTACATATAAAAGCTCCTTTTAATCCAACATTAAGTTCAAGATCCCAAACATTAAGATCAAAATTTTCTATTGATCCATCATTTTCAAGACCTTTTTGATTCACAACTGGATTAATAGCTGCATTATTAATTAGGCCAATGATTTTTCTCGACTCTGAACTAATGCTACTGGCAACCTCAAAAACATCTTTTTCATTTGTAATATCACAAACAAAAAAACTTACTTTGTCTTGATATATTTCGTGAAATTCTCTTGAAATTTTTTCGAGCTTAGATTTATTTATATCAATTAAAATAACATTTCCACCAGCCTCTAGTACGGCCTCAGCATGGCTTTGGCCCATGAGCCCTGCTGCTCCTGTAATTACTACATCTCCCCTTAATGTGAATAATTCTTTTAACATTTTATAACGACTTTGTTTGTCCTCCATCCAGGATTAATGAAGTTCCACTAACAAAAGACGAACTTTCATCAACTAGAAAATTAATCGAGTTAGAAACATCTTCTGGAGTACCAAATCGAGTAATATCAAATTCTTCTAGATAATTGTTGATTGCGACTTTATTACTGTTAGTTTTTCTATGCCAAACAGATCCCTCATACATGAGATTTCCACATATCAGTCCATTAATTTTTATTTGCTTTGATTCCAAATATTTTGAATATACCTTTACATAGAAGTTTAAAGCAGATTTAGCAACTGAGTATGTTGCAGGTGCTCCTTTAATAAACTCATGACCGCAAATTGACGAGATACAAACTACATTCTTTCTCGAAGATGAATTTTTTATAGCAGCATCTATTACATTAACAGTAGAAAAAAAATTAATATCCATTACCCTCTTCCACTCTTCAATAGTCTCAGAACCTGTTTCAACTGATGTACCTGAGCCAACATTACAAATTATTATATCTATTGATCCTATTGATTTCTCACATTCTTGAATTAGCCGATTGCATTCTTCAGGAATTGTTACATCACATGCAGACCCATCAAGATTAAGTTTTTCTTTGGCATTTTTGAGATTTTTTTCACAGCGCGCATTTAGATAAACTTTTGAGCCCATTTCAGAATAAATTTTAGCAAGATGGAATCCAAGACCTCTTGATGACCCTGTGATTAATATGTTTTTGCCGCTTAAGCTCATTACTGCATTTGTGAATTTATATAATCAATATATTCTAACATTGTGGTTAAGTCTTTACCCTTTTTTGCTCTTGCTGTTTGCATCGAAAAATTTAATTTATAGTTAAATTCTTTTAATTTTTGAAAAAATAATTTGAAATCTACATCACCTGTTTGAAGAGGAACAGTAAATCCTTTATATAATCTATCTTTAATATGGATGTGAAGAATTCTGTCGAAGTATGCGTCAAATTCATCTTTTATATTAAAACCAAGACTTGCGCTATTCCCAACGTCATAATTTATCCCAAAGTATTCTTCAGGAAACTTGGATATAAAATTTTTTAATTTTAATGGCTCATAATCGCTTTCAAATGCTACTTTAATCTTATATTTTTTTAAGAGTGGTTTTAGATTTAAGAAAAACTCTATTACTTTTTTTTCTTCTGTCTTTCCATTAATTGAGGAGCCATCAACGAGAGGAATAACTATAATTTCACATGATACTTTACTAAGTCCAATTAGGATCCTCTCAATCATGTGTTTCATATAGATTAAGTTTTCTTTTTTTTCTTTCCACGGTGGTTTTTGCATAATAAAATCTGCGGTACATGCAATTACCCCTATTTTGTAATCCTTTAAAATTCTCACCAGATAATCATTTCCTAAGTAACTTGCAACTGGATTTTCCCAAACTCTGTCGAAGTCAACTGTTAGTTCAATATATTTAAGGTTATTAGATGAGGCTAGTTTTAATTCTTTAACCCATTCATCTCTTGGAAATGCCTGAATTTTATTATCAACTTTGCTTACAAGCCTTCCCTGAACAAATGCGATTTTATTCATTATTAACCTAGTGTTTCAACAAGCTCTAGCAAGTTACTTTCAAAATCATAACAAAAGGCAACTTTTGCAGTTTTTTCATTATTTATTTTTGGTTCATTAATAAATTCAATATTAATTTTTTTTAGTTGGCGATACTTCTCATCAATATTATCTATGTTAATTGCAATGTGATTAAATCCATCAGTTAACAGATTTTTATTTCTCTTTTCAGGTTTATGAGATTGATATTCAATTAATTCAATACATGAGCCATCTTTTGCATAACATTTGCAAGTTCTTGCAACGCCATCTTGAATACCTGTTAGATGTTCATAAAAACCGCCTTTCTCGATTTGGTCTATTTTAGGTATGAATTCAAGAATATCTCTATATATTTGCAAAGAATTTTCAATATTGCTTACAATCAAGCCAACATGACGAAGTGAGATCATAGTTAAAAATATTCTTTATTATCTTCAAGCCAATTTGGACCAAAACAAAAATCAATGTGATTTTTATTGTAAACTCCCAACGGCTCTTCTATAAGTTCAAAAAAATGTTGATCAATATCGTAATCATGATAATAAATCCAATTCCTTTGAAGGTTACATTTCAAAAATCTTGCATTTGCAGTTCGACCATCAGTTACTATTAAAGTCCCTGGGCAAAGAAAGTGTTCTATGGATAAGATATCAGCGGACATCGGCATTCTATCAGGATGATTGGTGCCCATTCCTCTTAGTGAGCCACCAGCCGAAAACTGATCTGGGCCGTCTAAGTATATTAAATCAGGACTAATATTTGGAATATTGTGGTAGTAAGTACACATTCTTCCATTAAAATCAGAAACCTCTAGGGGGCAATAATGTAATTTAACAATATCAGCATCAGGAATTTTTGATTGAATATCTGTTTTAGTATTTTCAATCCAACCAAGGTTATTTTCAATACAATGAATTTCAAAAGGATTAGTTCTTCTTAAATCTGAAACTTCTTTTTTATAATTAGATTTATTTTTTATTAGAGCATCTGCGAAAACTGTGCTGGACTTACCTAGTCCAAATTCTAGAATTGTAGTTACTTTTCTTGATGTGACTAAATAATGAAGGCGGGTTAGATCATCAAGCTCAGGAGAAAAAGATTCATGATTTGTTGGATCTACACTGTAATAATTTGGCCTAACATTTTTTTCATGAATATCTCCGTACTCATCTAGATTAATATCAACAAGCTCATGTATATTGTGTTCTTTGAGATATTTTTCGTAATCAAGTTTTTTAAAATAGTTTTTACTAGTCATATAATCACCTATATATTATCTAAAATTACTTCTTCAATAACTTCTAATCCTTCAATTAGTGCTTCATCAGTAATATTTAAAGGAGGACCTAATTTGATAGACTCTCTTCCAGTATGAACTAACAATAAACCCTTTTGCAAACATAACTCGCAAACTTTTGAAGGTAAGGCTGATACAGGTTCTTTTGTTGAAGGATTTTGAAATAGTATTGCGCCTATCAGCCCTTTAGCATTTATGTAAGCTATATTGTTTTTTGATTTCTCTTTAATCTGATCTAGTTTTTCTCTAAAAATTTTACCTTTTCTGATTGTTTCATCAATTAAATTATTATTTTGAATTTCGTCAATAACGGCAAGGCCAGCTGAGCAAGCTAAGGGATTCGCTGAATGAGTGCTACTCATATTTCCAATTTCAGGTAAATCCATGACAGCAGACTTTCCAATAACGCCAGACAATGGATATCCATTTCCCATGCCCTTTCCACAGCATAATAAGTCTGGTTCAATGCCATAATGCATATAGCCAAAAGGTTGTCCTGTTCTTCCAAATCCTGACTGCATCTCATCAAATGCTATTAAGATTCCATGCTTTTTTGAGAATTCTGATGCTGCAATAACAAAATCTTTTGGATAGAAAATTGCTCCCCAACCTTGAAATGTTTCAAAAATCATTCCACAAATATCTTTTGAAGGGTCTATTCCACTTGCAACAAGATTATTAACTTGCTCTTCAAAAAAGTCTGCACCTGAGCTACCGTTTAAACTCCACTCATAAGGAAATTTTAAGTGGTGTATATCTTTATCAAGATTACCAATCCATTTTTTTTGCTCTAAATTTCCGCTCATCATTTGAGCACCAGTTGTTCTTCCATGCCAATTATTTTCAAAAGCAATAATACCTAGCCTATTTTTTTTCATTTTTTGACCATTCATTCTCATAAGTTTAAACGCTGCCTCAGTTGCTTCTGTGCCTGCAGACATTAAAAAAGCTTTCTCAAAATTTGGTCCAGCAAAATTAATTAATTTTTCAAGATATTCTGCTCTGATTGAATTGCCATATGCGTAACATCCAGTAATAGGTTTTTTTAATGTTTTCATCATATATTCAGATACTCTGTCATTAGAGTGTCCAACATTTGCAAAGAAAATTGCTGATGTGAAATCTAAAAATTTATTTCCAGCTGAATCAAAAATATTTGAAGCATATGCAGAATCCCATACCAAGGGTAATTGACCATGCATAGATCTTGATTCAAAGGTATCAAGTTTTTTTAAAATTTCCTCGGTACCTTCACATGGTATTTTTGTTTTGATTTCCCTGTTGTTGGTATTAATTAAATCTACTTCTCTAGGGCTTCTTTCAAATATGTTTGATGACATGATTAATTGAATATATCTTTTATATTATTTGAATTTCTAACTTGGTACTCCAGGTACTTAAAATCTTCAAAAGTATCGACCTCGGTAACAACATCTGTTATGTATGCATAGCATTTTTTGCCATGAATTTTTTTTTCATTTCTAGCATAATTTGTCCTTATTATATCTACATATCCATTAGGAAAGTATGTTTTTGGAAATAATTGTCGAGGAGCATTTATATCAATCTCACTATCACGAAGAAATTCTAAAGGAAGAAGTTCGTTACTATTAGATACTTCCATAGTCTTATATGCAGTTTCAGACATCTCATGAACTGATCTAAGTGAATTAAATTTAGGATTTTTAATAAGCGAATTTATGGCGCAATCAATTACTTCAGGAGATCTAAGAGGTGTTGTTGGCCTCAAATGAACCAAATAATCTGGCTCCTCTTTATTTTTTTTTAACTCATCTAAAGCATGTAAAATAAATTCATAGTCGGTGGATTTGTCCCCAGATATTAATTCTGGCCTTAAAAATGGTACTTCACCACCGTAGCTTTCCGCAATGCTCGCATATTCTTTTGAGTCGGTTGAAATAATAACCCTGCTTATATTCTTGCATTTTTTAGCTGCTGATATTGACCATGCTATAAGAGGATGGCCGTCAAGTTCATAAATATTCTTATCTTGAACACCCTTTGAGCCAGATCTAGCAGGAATAATTGCATATACATTTTTCATGATTTATTTGGATTAATTTTAAAATTGAAAGATTTAAGTTTTTCATTAATTATTTTTAAGTCATCGTCATTTATAAATAATAACCTTGGATATTTTATAAAAATTATGAACATTACAAATATGTTAATAATAAGGTTTGAGATTAGACTAATTAAGGAAGTGTTGGAAAAAGAAAACAGCGAAATTGTAAAATTGACAACTTGATATGAAATAAATGTAATTATTAGGATTAAAATCGGAATCGCAAATAGATGAAGCATTGCTGGATTAAAATTTAAAATTTTTGATACAGAAATGCTAGACATATATGCATATAGAACAGCTGTAATTATAAGGACACATGCCATCATTTCAGATACTCTAATATCTCCATTTGTAAAATTTAACAAAATATAAACTCCAAAAAAAGCAAGAATTATAGATATTATGCCCTGAAGAATTTGAAGTTCAGAAAGAATTTTTGTTTTTTCGGTAGCATATAAAACAACTCCATTTAATTGACCAAATAATTGCAGTATTGGATACAAGCATATCAGTCTCATTGTATTTGTAGCATCTTCATATGGCTCAAGATATATTACCAATATTATATTTCTAGATTGAAAAGTTAAATAAAAAGAAAATATGCAAACAAAAATCAAAAAATATTTACATGTTTTTATGTACAAATCTGCAGCTGCAGCAACATCTTTGTTTTTATAACTGTCAGCAATTTCTTTCCAGAAAATATTCATAATTGATGTTAGAAACATAATGGCAATGTAATTAAATTGAAGTGACATAGAGTAATATGCCTGTTGTGTAGGGCCTCCATATGTATTAATTATCCATGGCCTGAAGAACTCAGTTATACCAATAAATATGATCATTGGTGCCAATGGGAGACAAAAATGAAAGAAAGATATCAATACTTTCCCGAATTTTGAAGGTTGAGTGGAATTAAACTCAATTGGTACCAAGTAAAAAATAATTACAGAAAAGATAATATATTCAACAAGGATAATCTTTAAAACAATATCGATCGTAAGGATTGTAAAATATGTTGCAGATAGAATTAAGAAGAAATATATTACTGAACTCGCCGCATTGAAGAAATTAATACTTATAGATAATCGTTGGGATTCATAAACCTTTTTTATGACATTCCACAAAAAATTTCTAAAGTAAATTCCAATAATTGCAATTATTAAAAAAGAATGTTCAAAATTTAAATTAAAAAATTCAAGAACATATGATGGTGCAATGATAAAAAATGCGACTGTAAAAGATATCACTAAAAAGTGATAGCTTAGGAAGGCAAAATAGAAATTTTTATCCTTTGTCTCTTGAGAAGCAAATGTAAAAAGAGCATTTGAAGTTCCCATATCGAGAATATAAAAAATAGATCCAAATACTGCCACAATATATGCAAGAACTCCGTAGGACTCTGGACCTAATGTCCTTGCTATAAGAACACCACTTAAAAAGGTAAAGAAAAATGTAACTATATTAAACCCAAAGGTATACAAAAATCTTTGAATAATTTCCAATTTATTTCCTCTTCATTTCCTTGATAAAATCTTGAATAAAAGAATCTGATTTTAATGCAAAACGATTAACAAAGTTTGATCTTGCTTTTTGAACATCAGCACTTTTCCACCATTCATCAACATTGTTCCATATTGAGTTAATATGCTTTACGGTCGATTCAAAGTCATCAAAAAATATTTTTGATTTTTTTAATTCATTTAAATAAACATGAGCATCATCAGTATACTCATTATGTGCTGGGTTCAAATATATTATTGTGGGAACATTTAGTGATAACGTCTCTAGGTATGTAGTAAAGTTTGTTAAATGTAAAGTTAATCGTGATTCCGCATAAGATTCCATAATGTTTTTTTGCAAAAAATTTTCTGTTTTAATATTTGGATAGAGGCTTTTAATTATCTGTTCAGTTTTCCATCCATAAAAATCATGTTTGAAACGGAAAGTTGTCAGATCCTGAATGTTTTCTGTTATATTCTCATAAATCTCTATGGCCTCATTTTCAACATCTACATAATCAGATGATATTGGAGATCCACACATGGCATAGCTATATCGAGGTATGTCAGTTATAGCGATTAAAAAGCTACCTTTTTTATCATAATTTAAGTCTTTATAAGAATTGATTTTTATTGAGGGTAACGGAGTTATTTTATTTGAATCATTTTTCCATCCCCATGAAAAATATTTGTCACATATTGAAAGCTCATGATCTAGAAATGAATTTACTCGACCAATGCCATAGTGACCTCCATGTTGCATGATAAAAAATTTTGTATGATTAATAACTTTTTGTTTAGCTAGATAATATTTAAAATATTCATCAACGTAAAAAGATCCTGTGCTTAAAATGACTTTAGGTTTTTTTGGCCACCTTTTATATGATAATTTATTGAAATACTTATATCCCTCGATAAAACATTTAGGTATCTGATAGGGAATTAATTCGATCAAGAAATTTTCAAAATCATTATTTGGTCTGTGCTTTATTTTAATTCGATCTCTCAATAACGGATCAAATTCAAAAATTGGAATATCTTCTGATTTATAATGTGAAGGAACTTTTCCTAATAAAAACTCTAAAAACCAAATTTTTGTTTTTTTAACGCCTAAATCGTGAAAAAAGTATGTTTTATTTGATACGTATGCACCAATCACATTTATTAACTTACTTATGAAATTTTCATTTTTTTTATGAGCAAATGATTCATGCTTATCTTGACTTGTGAAGTATGTCTTATTAAATGGGTTTCCATTTAGTGAATAAAATTCTAGTATCTTAGTAAATACAAATTCATTCCAATAATCATGAATGTTAAAATCTATACTATCTGATGTACAATTTGGGACATAATTTTCCTTATCACTATCAATTAAGTAAGCATTTTTTATATCAAAATTGCTGAAAACATTTTTTATAGTTTCCCATCGATCATATACAGAAGGTAAAAAACTATTTAACCATGGCCCAATCAAAATTCTCCAGTATTCTTCATTAAAATCTGACTGATGTGTTTCATTTAAAGAATATGCTAATTTTTTGATCAATTCTTCTCTTAAATTACTAAGATATTCATTATCTGATATATATTTATCTCTATTACTCCAATGGTAGTCTGGAAATTTAAAATCAAGCTTATCTTTCAATTCATCAAATGATTTATCTCTCGAGCACCATAAACCACCAAGCAGGTAACTATCCTTATTATCAAATTTTGGACTTCTTGAAACTTCCCTTAATGAAATTGGGGTACACGCAAGATCATATTTAATATTCATGTGAAGCTCCCTGGAGGCTGAAGCCGGAATCGAACCGGCGTTAACGGCTTTGCAGGCCGCTGCATAACCACTCTGCCATCCAGCCTAAATTTTAAGTGATATTGTATATGCGTATTAACCAAATGTGGATTAATTCTTAAAGGTATTTATTGTATAAATATAGCCTGTATATAAAGTAATCAAGACAGATATTATTATAAAAATATCTCCAATAATAACCAAAAGCATTTTACTTGATGCAAGCGCCAACAGATAAATCATTATTGAGAACAACTGCACAGTTGTCTTAAATTTTGCAATGTAAATGACCTTTGTAGCATTTATATTGTTATTTCTTGCATTGAAGTCTCTAAGGGCGCTTACCCATAATTCTCTGGATATTATCAAAGAACCTGAAAATCCAATTAAAAAACTTGATAAATTTAGTGATAATCCAAACAGTAAAAAAACTATTAAAATTTTATCAGCAATTGGATCGAGTATTTCTCCAACTTCTGAGGAAAGATTAAACTTTCTTGCTAAGAATCCATCTAAATAGTCTGTTAAACCAGCAATAAAAAATAATACTAAAGCTAAAAAATAATAATTTTTCAACATCAATATTCCAAAAATAACAATTGACAAAAAAATTCTTGAAAAAGTAATTATGTTTATTAAGTTGGTATTCATTTTAATTTATCAAAAATATCATTAGCTATTTTCTCACTTATACCCTTCACAGTCATTAATTCATCATAAGATGCTTTTTTAATGTTACTAATATTCTTAAATTTTTTTAAAAGTCGAGATTTTAAAACTTCTCCGACGCCCTTAATTTCATCTAATACCGACTTACGAACTGACTTTCTTTTTTTATTTCTTTGAGCACTTATTGCAAATCTATGCGATTCATCTCTTATTTCTTGCAAAATTAAATAAGATTTTGATTTTTTATCTAATTCTATTATTCCCTCATTACTTATTATAGTTTCAGTAGCTCTGATTCTTTTCATGCCTTTAACAATAGATATGACCTTGATATCGCTATGATTAGTTTTATCAAGAACAGACTTTACATATTTAAGTTGAGTGTTGCCTCCATCAATTAATAAGAGATCAGGTTTTGTTTCTGGATCATCATAATATTTTATTCTCCTGCTTATTACATGTTCTAGAGATCCTATATCATTCCCTGACAGTTCTCTTGGAATATTAAAAAGTCTATATTTATCTTTTTGCGGCCCTTTTTTTGAAAATACAACACAAGATGAAACAGCGTTTTCACCAGAAATATGGCTTACATCATACCCCTCAACTTTATTTATTTCTTGTCCTAAATAATTAGTCAGTTCATTAAGTGCAAAAGTATATTTATCTTCCTTACTAATATGATTTTTGATAACCTGAAGTGCGTTTAATTTACATAAATTAAATATTGGTCTGATAGAACTACTTGGCGAATGAATTAGTTTTACATTCTTTTTATGCTTGGTAAGAAACATATCTTCTAAAATTTGCCTGTTCTTTAAGTCAAATGCGCACAGAATTTTTTTTGGAATATCTATTTGATTATCATAAAAATTAAAAATAGCACTCTGATAGACATCATCGAGATCTTTATAGAAAGCCTGCTTTATCAGATGAGTTTTAGTACCTCTAATTTTTCCATTTCTTACAACAATTATTGAAACTCCAAGATAACTCATTTCAGAACTTACTGAAAAGATATCTATATCATTTGCCATTGTTACAACAGACTGTTCTTCTTTGAGAAGGTTAAGTCTTTTCAGTCTATCTCTGATATCTGCAGCTTTTTCGAAATCAAGGTTTGAAACAGCTGTTTCAATATCTTTAGTTAATCTATCAATAGTTTTTGTATCTGATGAAGACAAAAATGATTTAGCACTTGTAATATCCTCAAAATAATCCACTTTGTTTATTTTTTGAACACAAGGAGCTGAACAGCGTTTCATTTGAAACTCTATGCAAGGTCTTGTTCTATTAGCGAAAGTGTTGTCACTACAATTTCTAACTTTAAAAATTTTCTGTATTTCTTTTATAGATTTTTTTACAGCCTCTGAGCTGACAAATGGTCCAAAATATTTTTTATCTACAGCTTTTTTAGTTCTTTTGGAATAAACACCTGGAAATTCATGATCTAAAGAGAAATATATATATGGATAAGTTTTATCGTCTCTTAAAAGAATATTAAATTTTGGCTTATTCTCTTTGATTAGCATTTGCTCTAGAAGTAAAGCTTCTACTTCATTTTTTGTTGTGAATGTCTCAATTTTATCTGTAAGAAATTTAATCTGAGAGGTTTTCCTGTCTTTATTTGATTTACCAAAATATGATGAAACACGTTTTTTTAAGTTTTTTGCTTTGCCAATATAAATGATTTCATGGTTATTAAAAAATTTATAGACTCCAGGAGTATTAGGAACTTTTTTTAAACTTATGGACATAGCAAAATATAGCTTGGTATTATTTTTTATCAGCTAAATATTTCTTAGTATAAATCTTGCCTGCGCTTACACCAAATTGATCAAAGGCATTTATTTTTAAAATCAAAGCTGTTATTAATATTCTATATTCCCAAGTTGCTATCAAATAACCTAGATTAAATGCATCTAATTTTCTTAATAAAAATAAATTTACAGGCACGTTTCCATTAATCTTTGATTCATTTGATAATTCAATTTCAGATTCTCCATTTGCTAGCAGGTTAGACTGAGTAATTGCTTGTGCATAAACCAAGCTTTCCTTATCCTCAGTGCTAACGATAATGTCAGCACAAATATTTTGAGTACCTTGATGTAAAAGTTGAAAATATGAATGTTGTGCTGTTGGTCCATATCCACCGAAAATAATTTGTCCAGTATTCTTGAAACGAGATTCTGGATTAGCATGTTTCCCAAGCGACTCCATTTCTAATTGTTGTAAATAATTTGGAAGGGAGCGTAAATTCCATATATATGAAAAAATTGCTCTTGCGTTTTTACCATGACTATTTAAGTAAATATCAATGAACGATAATTTTTTAATAAAGTTAAGATATTTTTTATTTTTAATAATATCTATATCTGCTGTGTGTCCTCCCTTTAGAAATTCAATTCTTTTTTTTCCAAATAAGTGAAATTGTGTCATGGGAGACCAAATAGAATATCTCCCTCCAATTTCTTTATCGAAAGAAATAATATTTTTAATGCCATATTTTTTAGCTTCATTTGGGTTTGCAGTTATTGCTATAAATTTTTTTTTATCTCCTGACCAATCAAAGGCTTTTTTTAAAACATCAATAGTTTCATCTGTTGTAAATGATTTTGAAGAAACAATAAAAAATGTATTTTTAGATTCTAAAAATTTCAATTTATAATTAAACTCAGATGTATCAGATCCAGTAATAAAGTCATATCTAACTTTTAAGGATTTAGAAGATTGTTTTAAGATCAAGGGATCATTTATACTTTCAAGTAAAAGTTTTGGACCCTCGTAAGAGCCTCCAATTCCAATATTGATGATGTGCATCGAATCAAATCCTTTCTTAATACAATGATTCATACTTTCAATAAAAAATTCTTCTGCTTTAGTTTCAGCACTTATGATATGTTCTGGAGTTTTTTTACTATTTCCATAACTTCTATAAGTTGGATGAAGGGCTGACTGATTCTCACTATTGTTAACAATTTTTCCAGATATCAAATCATTTATCTTCTCAGTTAATTCAATCTTTTCAGTTAATTGATCATAGTTTTTAAAAGTTTTAACTGTAAAATCTTGAACAAAAGATTTATATTGAACAACTTCATTTTCAAAGTCATAATTAGATGTTTTCTTTATATTCATTTAATTAACGCTTAAATAAATTTCTTCTAAAGTCCTGGCTATGTCATTTGATAAAGTTATTGGTCTTCCAACTACTAAATAATCTGCTCCTAAATCAATTGCTTCTTTGGGCGTCATAACCCTTTTTTGATCATCATCAGAATTATGCAGTCTAATTCCTGGTGTAATTGATAATAAAGATTCTCTTTTATTAACAATTTTCAATTCATGAGGAGAACATACAACTCCATCTATACCAACCAATTCAGAGAGATCTAACATTTTATTGACTTGATCAGATAAGTTTCTATTAAAAATTTCATTCATGTCTTTATCATTTAAACTTGTTAACGCTGTTACTCCTATTACTTTAATTTCAGTACCAGAAACTGCATCCATTGCTGCTTTCATCATATCTTTACCACCAGAAGTATGAATTGTTAGCATTTTAATTGGCATCGATATTAATCCTTTGATGGAATTATGAACAGTATTTGGAATATCATGAAGTTTCAAATCTAGAAATATATCAAATCCTTTATTATAAGAATATGAAATAATCCTTTCCCCAATTGAATTAAAAGCAATACTGCCTATTTTTATCATGCACTTTTTTGGATCAAGATTGTTTACTATTTTTGATGCATTATCAAAATTTGTTTCGTCTATTGCTACAATTATCATTTTTTTGTCATCGCTTTTGACGGTTTAAAATGCATTGAAGCTGTTTCACCCAAATAAGAAACTTTTTTTGTTTTTGGATTAATAAATTTTCTTGGCCTGATGTATTTTTTTGAGAAGGTGCCAAAACCTCTTATCTCAACTTTATCGTCTAATGCTACTGCATCGATTATAGAATCTAGGATAATATCTAAAGCCTCTGATATATCATTTTTGCTTATTTCAGGGAGCTCTTTATTAATAGATTTCTCAATATCAGATCGTGTAAATGTGCCTTTAGGTTTTTTATTCACTCAGCTTTAATGAAATTCTTTCTCTTTCAGCATCAATTGCATAAACAATGCAATTTAGATTTTGATCTTTTTTAAAATTTTCAAGTACAGTTTTTGGCTCCTCTTCTTCAGAAATATCTGAAAGATGGATTAATCCATCTATGTCTCCTTCAAGGCCAACAAAAATACCAAAATCAGTAATAGATTTAATACTTCCTTTAACTTTATCACCAATACCATATTTATTTGCGAACTCTGTCCAAGGATTTGGCTTAGTCTGCTTGAGACCTAAAGAAATTCTCCTTTTATCATGATCGATCTCTAAAATCATAACCTTGATATTTTCATTTATTTCTACAACTTTTGAAGGGTGGATATTTTTACTTGTCCAATCCAATTCAGTCAGGTGAATTAAGCCTTCTATTCCCTCTTCAAGCTCAGCAAAACAACCATAATCTGTAATATTTGAAACTTCGGCTTCATAAATACCGCCAACTGTATAATTTGACTCAACATTTTCCCAAGGATCTTTATGAATTTGTTTTAATCCAAGCGACACTCTTAATTTTTCTTTATCGAAGCTTAAGACTTTTACATCTATCTCGTCACCAAGATTTAAATGCTCAGATGGATTTGTAACTCTTGACCAAGATATATCAGTGATATGAAGGAGCCCATCTAATCCTCCCAGATCAACAAAAGCGCCATAGTCTGTTATGTTCTTAACTATGCCCTTAACAATTTGTCCCTCATCAAGATTCTTTAAAAGCTCTACCTGAACTTCAGAATTATTTTTTTCTAATACAGCTTTTCTTGAAAGGACAACATTATTTCTTTTGTAATCAAGCTTAATAACTTTAAAATCTTGAATTGTATTCTCAATATCAGGTGCCTCTTTAACAGGTCTAACATCAACTAGAGAGCCGGGTAGAAATGCTTTGACAACATCGACTTCTACAGCAAAGCCACCTTTTACTCTGTTATGTATTTTCCCGGTTACAAATTCGCCTGTCTCAAGAGCTTCTTCAAGCATCTTCCATGTTGATAATTTTCTTGCTTTCTCTCTGGAGATTCTTGTCTCTCCATATCCATCTTCAACAGCCTCAAGTGCAACTTCAACCTCATCCCCAATTTTTATATCAACTTCACCTTCATTATTTTTAAATTCATCTAATGAAATTATGCCTTCAGATTTTAGACCCACATGCACAGTAACCCAGTCATTATCTAGATCTAAAACAACACCGGAAACAATTGATCCTGGTTGCATATCTAATGAATTTAAACTTTCATCAAGTAAAGCTGAAAAAGATTCTGACATTTATATAAATTCCTTTTTAATTAAATTTTCAGTAAAACTGAATACCTCATCAAGCGTCAAGTCTGAAGAATCTATAATGTGAGCATCTTCAGAAGCTATAAGAGGTGATAAATCT
>MDTG01394157.1_pt1 | contig 50831 bp, 48 predicted proteins | sample 811421 | NCBI WGS metagenome assembly MDTG01 (sample SAMN05326645, study PRJNA326480) | marine metagenome | isolation source: seawater | place: Pacific Ocean: South East | collected 2011 | reverse complement strand
TGATAAACGCATTGGTTCCAGATTTCTCAATTCAGGGCCAGGATTTGGGGGGAGTTGCTTTAAAAAAGATATTCTTAATCTTGTATATTTATCTGAATATTTTGGCTTACCAGAAGTTGCAAATTTTTGGGAAGGGGTAGTTAGGTTAAATGATTGGCAACAAAATCGTATTTCTCAATTAGTTGTTAAAAAACTTTTTGGGAATATATCAGGAAAAAAAATTACAATTTTAGGTTTTGCATTTAAAGCAAATACTAACGATACTAGAGAATCTCCAGCTATAAAAATATGTAATGATCTTCTGGAAGAAGGGGCCTTTTTAAGTATTCATGATCCCAAAGTAAGTCCAGAACAAATAAGTAGTGATTTGGGATTGAATCAAAACTTACCTATTACTCCAAAATATCCTATTGAGGGTAATTGGCGTTTTACTCATAAAGTTGAAGAGGCACTAATTGATGCCGATGCGGCTTTAATACTTACAGAATGGCCTGAATATTCAAAAATAAATTGGAATAATGCTTCTCGTAAAATGAGGAAGCCTGCTTGGTTATTTGACTCAAGATCAATAATAGATCCAAAAGATATAAATAAACAAGAAATAAATTTCTGGAGAGTTGGTGATGGAATTAATTAAAATTTGTTTATCTTTTAAAAAAATATTTATTTTGGAGACATTGGGATTTTTTAAATAAAGTTAGAGATAAATTTATTGATCCTTTTATTAATAGTAAAAATATTAGAAGAATATGAATAAAAACTTTAAGAAATTTATATCTTCAATATTCTTAAATGGTAAGATAAATATCAAATAAAATAGAAAAGTCGATAATTAGAATGAAATCAATATTTGGAAATATTTTAATTACTGGTGGTACAGGGTCTTGGGGTAAAACTTTAACAGAAAAATTATTAAAAAATAAAAATATAAAAAAAATTACCATACTTTCAAGAAACGAGCATAAGCAAGTGGAAATGAAAAGAATATTTTCTTCTGAAAAATTGGTTTTTAAGATAGGAGATATTAGAGACAAAGAATTACTAAACAATATCACGCGTAATATTGATATTGTTTTTCATCTAGCGGCTTTAAAACATGTACCAATTTGCGAAGAAAACTCTTGGGAATCTGTAAAGACTAATATTGTCGGTACTTATAATGTAATTCAAGCATGCATTAAAAATAATGTAGGAACAATGGTAGATGTTTCTACAGATAAAGCGGTCGAGCCTCATAATATATATGGAATTACAAAGGCTTGTGCAGAAAAATTAGTTACAAACTCAATGCATAACTATGCTACAAAAACTCGTTTTGTGTGTATTCGTGGTGGAAATGTCGTTGGAACAAATGGCAGCGTTATACCTTTGTTTCTTGAACAATTGAATAAGAAAAATCTTATAACAATAACAGATCCTTCCATGACACGATATTTATTTAGAACTAAGGATGCCATAGATCTTATATTTAAAGCTATTGATATATGTAGAGGGGGAGAAATTTTTGTAATGAGAATGAAATCTACATCAATAGAGTTTTTAGCGGATTCTCTTATAAAATTGAAAGGGAATGATCAAAGTAAGCAGAAAATCATTGGAAGAAGACCTGGAGAAAAGATACATGAGGTTTTGGTATCTAAAAATGAAAAGCATTTAACTTATGAAATTAATCCTGATTTGTATGTAATAATTCCTGAAAATATTTCTAACGATTACTCTATTCCTAATGGGTGGGTAAAAATGAGTGATGAAGAATTTTCTTCAGATAACGCTAATAAACTTACATTCCAAGAATTAGAAGAAATGATTATAAATTTTTAAATGAAAAGAGAAGAAATTATAGTAGATGGTGCAAAAGGATTTTTAGGAAGAGAAATTTCTAATTTTCTTGGTTCACAGAACTTTAATATATACAAATTATCTAGATTCTCAGAAATCGATTTTGATCATAGTAAAAAATATACTTTAGTAATAGCTACAGGAAGATTTGATGGGACTATAGATGAAATAGTTAGTTCTAATATTTCAAGACCATTATATGTCGCCTCTAAACTTAAAGGTTGTTTAAGCAGAATAATTCTTCTTTCTACAGGAGCAGTATATGGATGTTCATTCGATGATCTAAGATCTAAAGAGGATGATATTTTGTCCCCTATTGATATATACTCTTGCTCTAAAATATCTATTGAGAATTTATTGAGGATTTACTGTGACAATTCAAATATAAAATTAAATATTTTAAGAATGCCAATTGTTTATGGTAAAGGTAATTTAAAGGGAGTAATACCATCAATGTTATTAAGTTATTTTAAAACCAACTATATAAAAGTTTTTAATGCAGGAAGATCTATAAGAGACTTTTTATATATTGATGACTTTATGAATGCTTTTTTTAAAGTTATAAATTATGGGCAAAGTGGAATATTTAACATATCTTCAGATGCAACATATTCAATGATGGATCTAGCAAAAATCATTTCAAGTAATCCAGAGAAAATTAAAATATATAATGAAAACAATAACAAACTTGAAAAAATGTCTCTTAATTATACAAAAGCTGCTAATATTTTAAATTTTAAACCATCTTTTAACAAAATAACTAGAGAGATGCTTACCAAAATTTATAAGAATTTAAAATGATATCTCTCTTAATTATTGGAAGAAATGAAGCAAAAAATCTTAATAGGACATTTAACTCTATAAAGCAAAATCAATTTTCAGAGATTATTTTTGTTGACTCTTCAAGTAATGATAATTCAATAGAAATTGCAAAAAAATCAAAACTTAAACTCAAGATTATTAGTCTTAAATCTAATTTTTATTCTGCTTCTTTAGCTAGATTTGTAGGCTTAAAATACGTAAAATCTCCATTCGTTCAATTTCTAGATGGAGATATGACTTTAAATGAGACTTGGATAATTAAAAGTTACAAATTCTTAAATGATAACGATAGGGTTGCAATTGTTCATGGATATAAATATGTCTATGAAAATCCAAATAATTTGAATAATTACACAATTTTAAAAGATAAAAATGATTATCAATCTGATTATCTACAGGGATCTTATATGGCAAAAACTAATATTTTAAAAAAATCCGGATATCTTGATATAAGAATGATTGGTGAAGAAGAAAGAGATTTATGTCTTCGAATAAGAAAATTAGGTTATGAAGTTTGGTATTTGGATTTTTTAATGTCTTCTCATTATGATTTTAAATCAAGAGGCTTAAAGTATATATTTTTTTCTCCTATATCAGTAATGATATTGCTACCACTTTTTAAATCTATTAAAAACTTTTATTTAATTGAATATTTATTTGTATATAGATTATTAATTCCACAATTGTTTATTGACTTTATAACAATCACCTCAATTTTGTATCTCAATGTTGAATTTATATTTATTTCATTTGCTCTGCAGTTGATTTCTCTTGTTTGTTATTTAAGAATTAATAGAAAAGGTTATTGGATAATTTGGAAAAGTGCAATATTAAATATTTTAAGATTTTGGAATTTAATAACAAAAAAAGTAATTTACTCCCATTTTGAAGTTGAAAATAAATGTAATGAATAAAAAAGCAAAATCTATATTATTTGTGGTATGTTTTGATTGGTTTTTTGTTTCTTATCGGTTACCTATAGCTATTGAAGCTTTAAAAAAAGGATATGAAGTAAACTTGATATGAAAGTAACTGACATTAGAATATATAATATATAACTACTAACTGTATCATTTTGCATGATTGAGATTTAAAGCATGGATCAATAAATCCATTAAATTCTATTGAAAGTATCTTTAAATTATTTATAAAAATAAGAAAAATAAAACCAGATTTAATACTGATTTTTATAATATTTAAGGTACCATTTCGCAAATTTTTCAAGACCTATCTCAATAGATGTTTTTGGTTCAAAGTCAATCCATTCATTAATCTTTTTGATATCAGCATAAGTAGAAATCACATCACCAGGCTGCATATTCTCAAATTTCCTTATTGCCTTTACACCGAGTTTACTCTCTAAAATATCAACAAATTCTAGTAGTTTAACTGGTTTATTATTGCCAATATTAAATATTCGGTGGGGGGCAAATGAAGAAGAAGGATCAGGATTTACTGGATCAAAACTTAAATCTGAAACAGCAGGCTTGAAGCAACAATTATAAACCCCATCTACTATGTCATCTATATAAGTAAAGTCTCGACTCATGTTCCCTTTATTAAAAATAGATATTGGTTTTTTTGATAATATAGCTTTTGCAAAAATCATAGGAGCCATATCAGGTCTACCCCAAGGACCGTAAACAGTAAAAAATCTTAACCCTATCATCGGAATTTTATATAGGTGACTGTAAGCGTGAGCCATTATTTCATTTGACTTTTTTGTTGCTGCATACAAACTAATAGGATGATCCACATTATCAGACTCTTTAAAGGGAAAAGATTCATTGCCTCCATAAACAGAACTACTTGATGCATAAATAAAATTTTCAACATCTCCATTTCTGCAAGCTTCTAGAATATTGCCAAATCCAACCAAATTACTATTTATGTATTCTTCAGGATTTGTTATTGAGTACCTTACACCAGCTTGAGCAGCTAAATTAACGACAATACTTGGTGAAAATTTATTAAATATATTTTTTAACTTTGATTTATTCTCTAATGAAAAATTAAAAAAATGCCAATTCCCATTTTTAGATTTTTTATTAGTTTCAATTTCTCTTATCCTATCAAACTTTAATTTTGGATCATAATAATTATTTAAATTATCTATGCCAATAACATTTTTTTTACTTTGAAGAAGTTTTTTGCATAATGCTGCACCTATAAAACCTGCTGCTCCAGTAACTAAAATATGTTTCATAAAATGTATTGTTTTTAGAAAAAAAATACTCTTATTTTATTTGTAAATTGTATTAATCAATTTAATTTTTAATAAAATTAAAATATAATAAATAAAAAAATTTTGAAAAAAAATCAAAGACCAATACACATTGCCATTATCAGTGCAATGAAAGAAGAAATAGGAGATTCAGTTCAAAATATTAACAATTTATCAATTAAGAAGTATGGAGATTTAGAAATTTACAGTGGTAAATTGAATAGTAAAAAGTTCAATTCAGTAGAGATTTATTTATCTATAGTTTGGAGTGGATGGGGTAAAGTAAGTTCTGCAAGAGCTGCCACAAGAATAATTGCGCATGAATATCAAGCTAAGAAAATAGATTTTTTATTATTTACTGGAGTAGCTGGATCAGTAGACTCAAATATAAAACAAAGTGATATTTTGTTACCAGAAAAAGTAATGCAATATGATATGAATGCAAAACCACTATTTGAAAGATTCATTATTCCCTCATTAAATAAATCAGAAATCATGGTTGATAAAAATTTTCATAAAAAAGCATTTCAGGCCATTTGTGATTCAAAGAAAAAAGGGGAATTAGATTTTTTTGGGAAGATATCAGATGGATTAATTGGCACAGGAGATCAATTTGTTTCGGAAAAGTCCTTAGTTAAAGATTTAAAAAAAGATATCCCTGAATTAATAGCAGTTGAAATGGAAGGTGCCGCAGTTGCTCAAGTAGCTGAACAAGAACGCATTCCTTGGCTAATAGTAAGAGTAATATCTGATGAAGCAGATAAAAATGCACATTATACATTCAAAGAATTTATAAACCTTTACAAAGACTATTCATGGCTTCTCATTGAAGTATTAATTAATTCTCTCACAAAAGAACTCATTAAAGAATAAAACATACATTTGAATATAGTAAAATAAATTTGAATTTTTAAATCACTACTTTTTAAATTATTTTTATTGAAATGGATGAAGTAATAATTGATTCTCTAGAAAAATCATTATTGACATTAAATAGGATATATAAAAATAAATTACTCCTAGAAAAACTTGATGAGATTTGCAAGATTTGTACTTCTTCTATTAAAAATGGAGGCAAAATTATATTTGGAGGAAATGGAGGTAGTGCTGCTGATAGTCAACATTTAAGTGCTGAATTAGTTGGTAGATTTAAAAAAGATAGACCTCCCATTAATTCAATCTCTCTTAATACAAATGTTTCTTCATTAACTGCAATAGCAAACGATTATAACTACGAGTTAATTTTTAGTAGGCAGTTAGAGGCTTTAGGAAATAGTGGAGATTTATTAATTGCTATAAGTACTTCGGGAAATTCAAAAAATATTGTCGAACTTGTCAAGAAAGCTAAATCTATGAACATAATATCAATAGGACTAACAGGAGAAGGGGATTCTAAACTTAGTAACTTATGCGATTATATTATTAACGTCCCAAGCAAAGAAACTGCAAGGATACAGGAGGCACATATTTTAATTGGGCATATTATTTGCGAGTATATAGAAACTAATCTTTTTGAAAACTAAAATTCTGGTGCATTTCTTGACTTAATAGTCATATTATCACCATGCAAATAATATTTATAAAGAGGTATGGGCAATCGATGAATTTTATACTTTTTTTCGAATCTTTCAACTAACTCCCTATCCTCATTAAGTCTAAATTTTTGATTATAAAGTCCGATATCTATAAGGTGCTCTCTCCTGAACATAATTCCACAACCTATAGGATGAATTTCAGAATTCATATATTTTGTTATATTTTCCATTTTATCTATTACATAATAATCACACTTGACTGCATCAAGATCTTTATTCCGCCTTAGAAAACTTGACAAAATAAATGAATATTCAGGCAAGATAAAATCATCTGCATCTAATCTAACGATAAACTGGCCAGAAGAGATTCTAATGCCTGTATTTAAAGCAGATGGTAAGCCCATATTTGAATTATGATTAACTATTTTAATATCATTATCAAATTTTTTTAAAATATTTGGTGTCTCATCAGAGGACCCATCGTTTATTACAACTATTTCCAAGCCACTAGTTAATGATTTATTCTGAATTGCAGATCTAATAGCTCTCTCAATGTAAAGTTCACAATTATAAACTGGAATCAGAAGAGATACCTCTAAATTATTCATAAAAATTTTTTTTTAATCTAAAAGAGTTTTGATTTATAATTTTTGGTTGTATTTTACTTCTTTTTTTCTCAATTTTTTTATTGTTTATAACATTTATAATTTCTTTTAAAGATACTAAGGGATCAGAATTAAGCTCAACAAAAATTCTTTTCAAATAATCAAAATCTTCATAAGTATCTACAGTAAGAGTTTCATTAGAAAGTATTTTTTCATATTTTATTTCAAACAAATTTTTTAATTGCCCAAGATTCTTTTTTAAATAAAATGTTAAATATTCAGTATTATTTTTATCCTCAATATTATTACTCAAAAACTTCAAAAAATTCATACTTATTATTTCTGGTCTCGTACCAATTGGTATTGATTCGGTATATGTATAATCTGCTTTATTTAAAACATGTTGATTTATCATTTTTCCTAATACATAAGGATCCGTAAGAGGATTATCTCCCGTAATTCTCACAATATTTTCACAATCGTTGTATGTTTTACAAGAGTTTATAATCCTATCAAGAACATTTTCTTCAGAACCTCTAAAAAATTTTATTTTTTGACTTTTTGCCAAGTTTATTAACTCGTAATCTTCCTCTAAATTTGATGTTGCTAATATAATCTGATTATTCTTAAAGTTATTCTTAAGTCTTTTTATTAAAACCTCCAAAATTGAAAGATTATCTACTATTTTTAATAGTGCTTTTTTAGGTAATCGAGATGATGCCAATCTTGCGACTATACAAATATAAGTATTCATTTCTTAATAAAATCATCATTCATAATTGGATGTCCCTTTGGTAAATTTTTTAAGGCGACCTTACCAATTATTTTATTCGATTCAAAGATAGAGAATTCGCCTCTTATACTTCTTTTAAAAGCGATACATTTACTTGAAAAAATTTCTCCTTTTGCAATTTCTTTATTAGTAATGGCAAACTTTTTCATTGATTTTCTATATTTATTTTCATTTTTAGATAGATAATATTTTTTTGAACTTTTTGTGAGTTTTTTTGCAACATCAAGGGCAAATAAAAAATTTTTTATTTCATCAGGATTCAAAGAAGAGTAATAGTCAGGTTTCATTTCAGATCTATCCATTGTTATATGCTTCTCAATAAAATCAGCGCCAAATATCAAAGCTATGGTAGAAGGTAAATATCTTAAAATTTCAGATGAGGCATCTGAGTGATCTGCAAATCCTACTTCTAAAGAAAACTTATCTTTTAAAAAACCAATTTTCCATAAATCCATGTCTTCAATATTTGTTGGATAAGACTGGAATCCATGAATTAATTTGATATTAATATTTATTTTTTTATTTTTAATAAATCTTATAGTCTCAACTATTTCATTTATTTCTGATCCTCCCGTTCCAATATATAAGTTATCAGTTATTTCTAGAAATTTTTCTATAAAATCTAAATTTGACAAATCAGAAGTAGGAACTTTATAAGCCTCAAAAATTTTAAATCTTTTACATAATTCAAGACTTTTACAATCGTAAGGTTCTGCGATAAATTTTAAATTAGAAAATTTCTTAGAATTAAATTGAATATAATCAAAAATTTGAGACCATGATTCTGTTGATATTTCTATATTTTTCAGTGGAGAATTATTTTCCTCGTAAATATTTACTAATTCATTAAGATTGAAAACCTGAAATTTTATATATTCAAAACCAGTTTTATTGAATGTCTCTAGTAGTTTTAAAATTTCCTTTACTTCTCCATCATGAGCAGATGCTATTTCAGCAATTGTATAAAAACTATTTCCAATCATAAGTATCTTTAAAAGTACATTTATTACAAATATTAATTTTATCCCCTTTACACTTTGCATGCATAGATCTTACTAAAGATATATGTTTATCTTTCCAGATATCTTTAAGTAATTTTACTTTAAATTCCGGGAGATTATATTGAGGTGGCATTTTTGCCCTAGTCATTTCTTTGAAAGCTGGTTTATTTTTATTGATAGAATCTACTATTTTTTCTTTATCATAATTTAAATTTTTGAAGCATTTATCAGAAACATATCCCACTGAATACATACTGCCCCAATCATAACAACACATTGAGACTCTACCATCGTAAGTAACCATAAGCCTTTGAAATGGTTGTTCACACGGCAATCTTGCAGATGAGATAAGAATTTCACCAGAATTTAATTTCATGAATGGTGCATTTTCAGGCAATTTTAAACTTCTTCTTTTTATTTCATATTGTTCTTTTTCTTCCTTAGTTAACAATTCAATAGATTGTCCTCTTTCTGAATATTGATTAACTACTACTTCATCGACACAATTTTTAAAAAGATTTATAAATTGCTCTTGTTCTGCATATGTTTCTGGTGTAAGTATCATTTGAATTTTTGTCCATGGAAATTGCGCACCTAATTCTTTTTTAACTGTATAAAAATTAAATATATTTGCATAAACATTTTCAAAGTAATTCTTACTAAAACGACCAATTCTATTTTTTTCATATGTCTCTTTAGTACCTCCATCAAAAGAAAATATTATTTGATCTATTCCAGCTTTAATAAGTTTTTTTGCCAAATCTTTGGAAAGACGAGTGGCATTTGTATTGATCATAGTATCCAAAATACCTTTATTTTTTGCATATCTTATAATTTCTGGAATCTTAGGATTTAATAAAGGTTCTCCTCTCCAATTAAATTTAATTGAAGGTATTCCCATCTCTGATGCTTGATCAATTAAATCAAAAGCCAACTCAGATGGCATAACTTTATCTGGAGTTACATAAGTCTGCCTAAAACAGTAGGGGCACGCTAAATCGCAAATTGCTGCAAGCTCCAAATCTAGGCAAAGGGGTATTAAAGGTGTAACCAAATCAGGGTTTTCCCTTAATTTTTTAATTGATTCTTGTGGTTGAATTTTCCAAGATTTCCTATATTCAAAAAATTTTTTAGATATAATTTCTTTAGATTCCTCAAAAGATTCATATTTTTGACGGTAAAAATCAAATGCTTTATTCTTTAAAACATTAGAGATATAGTGATCGGTTCTAGAAATACCTTTAGAGGATTTGAGACCAGAAATAATTGAAGAACCTCTTAATGTAGATTCCTTATTCAAACTAGATTTGAGTTCTTTAGAAATCTTCATTTGATACCAAAGTATCTTCTTGGACGTTTCTTCTTAAGATTTTACCAATAAATTCTCCAACAAGCATTGGACTTAATCCTGTACCGGGTCTCTTTGCTATGAGATCGCTGTTTTTTATAATAACCCCTGCTTTTAAATTTGATTTATAGTATAAAGATCTTCTTGCATTTTTAATAGCTTTCTCCTGATTTTTTGTATTAGTAGTAGATTTGGAGCTTTTCCCAAAAAGAATTCTCAATTCAAATAATTTTTGGACAAAGGCTTCTAGATCGTTTTTATCATATGCATGGTAGTGATCATTACCTTCTTTTGTCTTATCATAAGTAAAGTGTTTTTCCAAAACTTTTGCCCCAAGCAATATCGACAATATTTGTGCTCGATGGTCATTTGTTGGAATAGTATGGTCAGAATACCCTATATCACTTCCAAATTCACTTTTTAATTTTAATAAAAAAGATATTTCAGCATTTTCCTGAGGAGTTGGATAATTTAATACACAATGAAGAGGGATTGCTTTAGACGCACCAGATGAAATTAGTATATTTCTTGCTTTTTTTATCTCTTCTAAACTACTAGCACCACATGAAAATAATACGGGTTTTTTAAAAGATCCAATTTTTTTTAACAAATTCAAATTTGTTATATCTGCGGAGGCAACTTTATGAACTTGAACCAATTTATTTATAGAATCTGCAATGATTTCATCAAAAGCAGTTACCATAAAATCAATTTCTTTTTCTTTGCAGTAGCATGCTAATTCTTCAAACTCATTAATAGAAAAACGATCAAATTTGGAAAATAATTGAAACTGTGACTTTGTAGTTTCTTTTTTGATATCCCAATAATAAGGACTATTTCTAGATGCTAATGTTTCAGCTTTATAAGCTTGGAACTTTGCGCAAGAAGCTCCAGCTTCAGCCGCCTGATCAATCATTAGTTTAGCTAAATTGATATCACAATCATGATTAACTCCTATTTCAGCAATAATGTAGGGATTTAAAAAATCTTTTTTAGAAAATTTATCTTTTTCTGATGAATTCATGAAATTTTAATTTACAAATTGTTCCGATAATAATTTACCTTTTTTAAAATAATAATTTAAAGTATTTTAAAATTTTACTGCGAACTTATGATCTAAACAAATTCCAATAGAAATAATTAATAAACTTAAAATGAACATTAAAAAAAGAGAATAATTCAAAAATGAGAAGACTAATAAACCTGTAGCAGATGCATAAAGAAAAGAAATCTTACTATGTGAAAAGCCTCCAGAATATAGTCTTTGATATAAATGCAGTTTATGGGGAGAAAATATATTACCGCCATTTAATAAAATTCTAAACCTACAAATAATTGCATCAGCTAAAAGAGGTGTAGTAAGCAAAATAATTTCTAAAAAATCATTAAAACTAGAAGAGCTCATTAATGAAATTGCATAAACAGAACCCAAATAAGTACTTCCTGAATCACCCATGAAAACTTTAGCTGGGCTCCAATTTAATATCAAAAATCCTAATAATGAAAAGGTTAAAGGTAATAAATTAAAATCATATTTTAAAGAAATTCCAAAAAATACTAGTACCATGCAACTTGCTACAATACCATCAATACCATCCATGAAATTTATTGTATTTACAATCCCAGTAAATATAAATACATAAGAAAATAGCGAGAATAAACTTAGAATTATTGAATCATTATTTATAAAAAGATAATTGATATTGTGAAAACAAAAAGTAGAAAATCCTATTTGAAAAATTAATCTTTTTATTGAAGACAACCCTTTAAAGTCATCTATAAGTCCAATTATTGCAAAAGAAAAGCATGAAGCATAAATTACATTATCTGAAATTAAAAAGGCTATTGAAGAAAATATTGCAAAAATAATCCCTAATCCTGTTGGTTTTGTTTTTTTATGTGAACTCCTGATATTAGGTATATCTTGAAAAAATTTCTCAAAAAAAGGAATGCTTAATTTTGTTGTATAAAAAGTAAGAATAAAAATTAAAATGCAAACAAAAAATATTGTCGATGGAATAATCATTATTTTAATTCTTTAAAATTGACTGATTATTTTGTAGATACCACTTTATAGTTTTAAATATTCCTTCTTCAGAAGAGTATTTAATCTCGAAATTTGTACTAAATAATATTCTTTTCGAATCAATCTCAAGAGAATCGGTAAGTTTTGTGATTTCTTGATATTTACCAATAATTTTGCATATTCTAAGTAAATACATTTTTGGTATTGGTATTAAAAATGTTTTACTTTTGAGATTACTCGCGATAATACTTATTAACTTTTTTGTAGAAATTGGTTCAATATCAGAAAATAGAAACTGATTTTCATTTATATTTTTACCTTTAGATAAGAAATATATAAACTCAACTAAATTTTCAACATAACAAATTGATCTTTCATTATTTATAAGTCCAAATGGCAAGGGAAAACCTTTTTCAACCAAATTTATAAGCTTAAGGAAATTAGCTTTTACATATGGGCCATAAATTAAAGGTGTTCTTATAATAAATAATTCTATATTATTTTCATTACAAATTTTTCTTAAAATAATCTCTGCCTTCTTTTTGGATAGCGCATAAGGACCTTCCGGTTTATCATTTTCAAAATCACAGAAGGGTTTATTTCGTTTAGTATATTCTCCATTAACTTTTATTGAACTAAGAAATATAAACCTTTTCACACCTGCCAATGCTGCGCTCCGAACGAGATTCTCGGTGGCTCTAACATTTATTTCTTCAAATTCATCTATCTCTTCTTTATTATTAACTCCAAAGCAATGCACTTTTGAAGCTAAATGTACTATTGTTTCAATATTTTTAAGTGGAATTGACCAATTAGTTTTACTAGAAAAATCAGGGATAAAATAATAACCATTTTTCTTTTTTCTACTAAAAGCCCTAAATGGAATCATATTTTTTTGGAGAAAGAATATTAAATTTTTACCTACAAAACCTGTTGATCCAGTAATAGCTATCATTTTAAGTACTATTAATATACAAATTATATATTTTCAAATGCGTATCAATAACATTATGTATATTAAATTTCTCAATTGCTAAATTTCTACCTTCCAAACCCATAGAATTCATTAATTCTGGTTTTGATATTAAATATTCAATTGCATTTTTAAGTGATTCAACATCTCTTGGCTTTACTAAAAAACCTGTTAATCCGTTGATTACTGCATCTCTACAGCCTGGATGATCTGTTGTAATTATTGGCTTTCCGCAAGCAGATGCTTCTATTAATATCTTTGGAACCCCTTCTCCATAATAAGAAGGAAGAACTACAATTGATGATTCTTGTATTATTTTAAGCATGCTTTCTTTGAATCCTAAGAACTTTATATATTTATTTTTTATTGGAATATGCAAATCTTTTTTTGTAATACAATCTAGGTTCTCTTCATCAAATTTCCCTGCAACTAAAAAATCTACGTTTTTTATCTGCTTTGCAACCTCTATAAATTCAAGAATTCCTTTTGATTTCAAAAGGCGTGCGGCGAAAAGAATCTGATATGGCTTTTGATTGTCTTTTTTATTATTTGATGGTTTAAAGTAGTTTAAATCTACGCCAGAACCTGGAATTATGGTTGAATTTTTTGGAGTTAATTTTGTTATTGAGTTTAGTTGTTTTTGATCATCTATATTTTGGAAAATAATATGTTGATTTTCTTTTTTAAAGATAAATTTAAAAATATTTTTCACTAATTTTTTAACAAGGTATGCTTTTAAACTTTGAGATATAAATACATAACCAAGGCCTGAAATAGAATAAACAATAGGAGTATTCTTAATTATATTTTTTATAAGCCCTGCAAAAATTATTGGTTTAATAGTAATTGCATGTATTAATGATGGTTTAATTTTTTTAAATAAAAGAAATAATATTAAACCATCTAAAAATATAGAAAATATATTGAAAGATGATCTTTTAATATTCCAATCATGAATAATAATACCTTTACTCTTAATAAAATCTCCAAAGCTGGTTATTTTACAAATCAAATGTACCTCATATCCATTTTTTAGTGCCTCAATTGCAATAGGCAATCTATGAGAAACAAAAAACCAATCTACATTTACAACAAAAACAATAATATTTTTTTTAACAAGCAAAACTATTTCCTTTTATTAATCATTTAAACATTTAATTATTTAGATGGGTATATTTATTGAAAATAAAAAATTAATTTTATAAAATTTAATTAATTTTAGTTGCCTTAATGAGTCTAAAAGCTAACTTTGTATATTATAAATTTCTAATTCTTTTTGAAAAATATTTCATTAGTTATTATTGGGAAAAATGAGGCTCAAAAATTAGTAAAAACTTTTAAATCTATAAAATCAGAACAATTTAAAGAGGTTTTTATATCAATTCCTCAAGTATTAATAATTTTATAGCTCTAGCTAAAGTTCAAACAAAATATCAAAGATTATAAAAATTATTTCAAATCAATATTCTTCCTTCCTTGCCAGAAGTCTTGGTTTGAAATATATAAAGATTTAATTCCTAAAATTTCTTGATGGTGTTCAAAGTATTCCAAGTAGCTGGATATATAAAGCTCAAGAATAATTTATTCCCATTTTGAAGTTCAACTAATTAACCATTATTTAAGATCTTTATAAATTAATTTAAAATACTTTCTAATTTAGCTATTGAGATAGCCCTAATATTTTTACTCTTAACTAAAGGATCTTGAAATATATCATTTTTAGAATAAAGGACATGTGATGAATTTGGTTCGAAGGGCAGCTGTTGAGAACTTGAAAAACTGTTAGGAAAATATGCATTTAAATAATCAATGATCTGAATTTTTCTTTTTTTTCCTTTAACTTTGTATTCTTTAGGTAAAGATAAGCAGTAATGTATAAATTCTTTTTCTAGAAAAGGTAAGCAGTAAATAAAATTATCATCTACCCTATATTTTTGTAACTCTCTGGCAGAAATGATACATAAAAACAAAAGTGATACAGTAGCAATATCATCATATTTATTTGAATACATCTTTATTATTTCAATATTCAATTTTAGAAAATTATTCTTAATAAATTTCTTATTACTAGAATACAAAGAACTTATAAGACATTCTTCTAAGCTATTTTCCTTTAAAGAAATTATCAATTTAAAAATCCTATAAAGAAATCTATTTTTTACTTTTATAAATTTAAAACCAAATAATAGAAAATTAAATAAACCTAAACTAGAAAAAAACCTCACAAATTTATTTTTATAAATACTTACTAAATGATGATGACCTAATCCCCCTAAAATTGAGTCTGCACCTTGACCATCAAAAATAATATTACATTCTTTAGTATTTTTTAAAATTTCTCTATAAGTAAACAAAAGAGGTTCATATATTGGTTCTTTAAGCTTCTCAGTCTGTTTAATTAAAAAATTTTTAACCTCTTCTTCTTTAGACTTTTTACTATCTAACTCAATTAAGCAAGAATTTAAATCTTTACATATTCTTCTGGCTCTTATTAAATCTTTATCAATTTTACCTGACTTAAATATTATTGAATTAACTTTTATTGAAGGTTGATTTTTATGAAGAAGTAATAATAGCAATGTTGAATCTGCACCTCCACTCATTAACAAATTTGCTTTATTAAAGTTATATTTTGAAATAATTATTTGCTCCAACATTTCTATGGTGTTAAATTTATTAACTTTTAATTTATCCACTAAATAAAAATCATTCACTTTATAGGAATATTTAAAACCAGCAGGAACCAAATAAATATTTTTGAAAATAGTATTAGGTGGAATTATTAAACCTGTTGATTCGTAAAAATCAATTGCCTCTGTGCACAATTCTACTTTCCTCTCAGTTGGTAACAAATCATAGGAGGAGGCAAGGTAAACTTTTTTTCTATATAAATTAAAATATATCTTCCTATTTAAATCAAAGGCATCTTTCTCAAGACAGCCTTTTGTAATCTCTTCAATAGGATAACTTTCACCGAATATTTTCTTAAATAAATAATTTCCTTCTTTATTCATAAATTTTTATCACATCTTAATAAAGAAATTTTTTAATTTGTCAACTATATAATCTATTTGATCAAATTCTAATTCAGGATGAAGTGGTAAAGATAATGTTCTTTCATAATAGAAATTTGCATTATGTAAATTATCTTTTGTTTTAAAAAAATCTAATAAATGACATGGATAATAATGAATCCCAGTTTCTATATTTTTGGATAATAAAAAGTTTCTTAATTGATCTCTATCTCTATTATCATCAATCAAAATGATTGGAAAAATATGAGGGACATGTTCTTTTGAAATTTCAACGACTTTAATGTATTCAGAAAGAAAATTTAATTTTTTATAATAATAGCTAGATAATTCTCTTCTTTTTTTAAAATTATCATGCATTATCTCTAACTGCGAAAGACCAATTGCAGCATTGATATTAGACATATGTGCCCTCCAACCTTTAGTAGTGACTTTAGGTTCCCAAGTCCTATTATTTTTATATCTTTTTAAATAATCTTTTTCTACTCCTAAGCTTCTCTTTGCTTTAATTTTTTCTTTTAATTTAGAATCATCAGTAACGATACATCCACCTTCACCACAAGTAATATTTTTAATTCCATCAAAACTAAAGCAAACAATATCTCCAAAAGAACCTATCATTTTTCCATTAAACTTCGAACCAAATGCATGGGCAGCATCTTCAATGACTCTTATATTATTGCTATTTGCCAGTTTATATAACTCATCTATATCAAAAGAGTTTCCTGCATAGTGTACGGGGATTATTGCCTTTGTTCTTGAATTTATTTTTTCCAATACACTATTAATATTTATTTGACCATTTATGTCTACATCGCAGGCTACAGGTTTAACTCCTGCAGCAGCTATTGCCTGAAAAGTTGCCAAATAAGTAATTGAGGGCGCAATTATTTCATCATTTGGGGCTAAATCAAGTGATTCAATAGCTAAATGTAAAGCTGTTGTACCACTACTTACTGCAATAACCTCTCGCGAGAAAATCGTACTTAACCTATTCTCAAATTCTGCCACAAATTGTCCCATACCTAAGTAAGAAGAATCCAAAGCTTTTTTAACGAAATCAATGGTTTCCATACTTAGTGAACAACGCGATAATCTTATGGGCTTATTTACTTCCATCCTTTAGAGCATATAAATATTTTTCTGATTCTAATTCATCTGTAATTAATTTAAGATCTCTTGGTGTATCCATGCATCTCCAATAGCCCTCGAATTTATAGGTATAAAGCTTTTCATTTTTTACTAATCTTTCCAGTGGAGCTTGTTCTAACATTTCATTTTTTTCAATATCCAAGTAATCAAAAACTTCTTTTTCAAAAATAAAATAGCCTCCATTAATCCATGACTTTTGAACAGCAGGTTTTTCTTTAAAGTAGTTTACTAATCCATCTTTTTCGGAAATGATTTCTCCAAATCTTGCTGAAGGATGAACACTAGTAACTGTAGCAATACCTTTATGCGAATTATGAAAAGAAACTAAATCTCTTAAATCAACCGAAGAGATGCCGTCACCATAAGTTAAGAAGAAAGGTCCTTCATTATTAATTTGTGATTTTACATTTATCAATCTCTGAGCAGTATTTGATTGTAAGCCAGTATCAATTAATTTAAACTCTGCTTCTGGGAATAAATCTTCCTTTAGTGGCTGAATTATTTCCGCAGTTTCCTTAGAAATCAGTAAATTATTACTAAAAAACTTCAACTTCATGAAATATTCTTTAATTACTTCCTGTTTGTAACCAAGGCAAATAATAAACTCTCTAAAACCAAATGAATAAAAATGATTTATTATATGCAAAAGAATTGGATATTTACCAACCTTTACCATTGGTTTTGGAATATCTGTTGTTAGATTGCCTAACCTAGAACCAAATCCTCCTGCTAAAATTATTACTTGCATATTAAGGAAGGAAAAAGGGCTTGTTATCAACTATATCTTCATTATTCATTAGATTAGAAATATTAATTAAAGTAGATGAAGGTTTTGTCGCTGATGTAAATGCAAGCCATTGATTAGGCATGACAGTCAATCTTTTTGCATCTTTTTGAGAAATACTAAAATTAATTATTTTACTAAAGTCATTATTGGCTAAATAAAAAACAATTTCTCCATTTATAACAATTAAGTTAAGAATCATTTCTTTATGTTTTTTCCACCCTTTATAAAATCCATTTTTAACATTCGAAAAATACACTTCTCTAATCCCAAATGAATTTTCATCTGTAAACTTTAAACCATGCTTTACATAACCTCTTTCGTCATGAAATAATTTCAATTCACTTAAATAATAATCCATAATTTAGATCTTAATTTGTTGATCTATTAGTTCGATTAAATGCGATTTTTCTTTTAAAAATTTTTTGTACCAGCTTATAGTTAAATCTACAGCTTTATAAGAATCAAATCTAGAAGAATAATTTAAAAGATTTTTACATTTACTACAATCTAGTTGTAAAAGATTAGATTCAATATTTGATTCTTCATTAAATAAAAATTTAACTTCAGGAATAATTTCTTTAACTTGTAAACAAATTGATTCTACAGTTCTACATTCTTGATTCAAAGGCCCAAAATTAAAACATTCTCCGTGAATAGCATTATTATTTGAAAGTATTTTCGCTAATTGTAAATACCCAAATAGAGGGTCCAGTACATGCTGCCAAGGTCTTGTTGCTTTGGGAGAACGAATTAACAAAGGTTTATTCATTTTAATTGATCTTATCAAATCAGGAATTATCCTATCTTCAGACCAGTCTCCCCCACCAATAACATTCCCTGCTCTTGCTACTGAAATTCTTATTTTATTTTCTAAAAAATTATAGGTTTTTAAATATGACTGAATTGCAATCTCAGCCATGGCCTTTGAAGCACTATAAGGGTCAACTCCACCCAGTGTATCATTTTCGCGATAACCCCATATCCACTCCTTATTTTTATAAACTTTATCACTTGTTATTAAGACCACATTACAAGGATCATTATATTTTCTTAAAGCCTCTAATAAATTACAGGTTCCGTTAGTATTAGTATTTATGGTGATAAGCGGTTCTTCTATACTTTTTCTTACTAAAGCCTGAGCGGCAAAGTGGAAAATAAAATTTGGCTTTATTTCTAAAATTAATTTTTCTAAATCAAAATTATTTATATCGCCAATATATTCCTTATCAACTACTTGAGATATTGAGGATATACCAAAACCATCTAGAGATATAGGATCAACTGAAAATCCAAAAACTTTTGCATTTAAATTTTTTAAGATTCTGCATAACCACTTACCTTTAAAACCAGAATGACCCGTAATTAAAACTTTTTTTTGATTGAAAGTATTTTCTAAAGAACTTAACATTTTAAAAATTAAGAGTTTGATTTTTCACGATAAATACCATCGAGCTTCCTTTAATTAAAGTGGAAAGAAAAAATCTTATTTTATCACTTAATAAATTTCTAAAAGGATCTCTTGAACAATAAACATAAGGTATGTATGAACAATGAATAAATGTCATACCATTTAATCTACTTAGATGCATAATTTTTCTGGACCAAAATACCCGCGAAAAGTAATAAATTTCGGAAAACCAGTTTCCATTTTCACCATGTCTTTGAGGAAAGATATAACTGAATATATTTTTAGAGAACCTAGATTTAGAGGTATGATTAACTTTCTTATTATTAATTTTTATATATTTTCTTCTTAGCGAAGAAAAATTCATCAATATGGATGGGTAATAATTTAATGTTGTTAATATCCTCCATGTAGTTGAAGGAACTACATTAATCCATAAGCCATTCTTTTTTAAAAGTGAGGATATTTGTCTAGTATGGTTCTCCAATTCTTGAATATGCTCTAGAACATGAAAACTAAAAACCATATCAAACTTTTCTTTAATAAAATCCATACTTAAACCATCATATTCGATAACTTTTGTAGATTTATTTTGATAAGAACTAGAATTTACCTCTAATCCCATAAATTTGAACTGGGGATACATCTTAGCTAATTTATCAATTACATATCCGTCTCCAGAGCCAATTTCAAGAATCTTGGCTTTTTTAATTTTTCGCTGGTCTACAAAACCTTCTATTATTTTTATTAAATAGCTAATTTCTATATCCCTTACTTTATGCAACCAAGAATTTGAACTCAACATCACCATGACAATAATTTCTTAACTATTTTTCTACATCTTATAATGCCCAGAATTTGTACAATTAATTTCCACGTGAAGTACACAACATAATTATATATATTACTTTGAGGATAAAGTATTGGTCTGGGGTTTTTTCCCCTTATTCGAATATATTTATAGGATTCACTGTAAATAGATAAATCTTTATTTAGGGATGGGCTAGACTCTTTATCTTTTTTAATGGTTAAAGAATTGTAATTTAAATTTTGCTCTGTTATGTAATTTTTGCAAATTAATTTATCGCTCTTTAAAATAACATTAACTAATCTTCCTTTTGTAATATCTTTAGCATGTTTTATTTGTGAATTAGAAAAAAAGAAATTTCCTAAGCCATAATATATCGGCTTATTTTGAAATATCTCAAAATCTTGTATTGTATGCGTATGACATGAGAATATGCCTTCAAATCCATATTTTATTAATTTCCTTGCTATTTCAACATGAAGTGGTAAAGGCCAAAATTCATATTCATAGCCAAAATGAGAAAATAAAAAAATCCTACTTCTTTCTTCCCTAGCTTTAATATGATTAAAAACATTTACTAAATCATGAAAATCAAAATTTAAACAACCATATCGATTACTGCCGGATTGAACACATTGCTCGTTTTTCCATCCAGAACCAACAAAATAGATAGGATTTTTATTAAAGTCTTCTCCAATTCTTATAAAGGATTCATTTATATCTCCGTTAATAAAAATGCCGAAATGAGGTATATTTTTTTGATGAAGTATTTTTTTTAAATAAAAAGTTGAATCATTTCCAAAATCTGAGGAATGATTATTAGCTAATGAAACACAAACATTATATTTTGCTAATAGGTCGATCAATTGTGGTTCTAAAAGTAAAGGTACTGCTTTATTTTTAATCTGATTTGCGTTTTTATACTTTAAAGTACCCTCCAAATTTAATATTAGTAATTTATTATCTTTGGTTAATTGACTTAAAGTATTATCAATAATTGACAAATCACTATTTGAATCAGAAAATAAATCACCCGCAATTAAAAAATCTGAGATATTGAAATTATTCATTAATTTACAAAATAATAAATTTAATTAAGATAAGAAAATCCAACCATCAATTTTATTTCCATTTAATGAAATTTGATTATTTATTTTAATTAAATCTTCTTTCTTAGAAAAACCTTTTTGAACCACTAAAACCTGAATATCATAATTTCCTGAATCCACTATATTTGAAACGATTTTAATTGTTTTTTGTTTTTTGATTTCGGGTGTAATTTTTTCAAATAAATCTAATTTATCATTTTCAATATTTCCTACTGGAATTAAAGCCAAACTTCGAAAGTCCTCAGGAAATGTTGGCCCATTAAGTAGTAATTTAAAGAGATTTGAAAATTGATTTGATTTTTTTTCAGATAAATCAAGGATTAATTTAATATTTAAAATATTTGAAATATCATTTTTATAAAAAATAAATCCTTCTTTTTTATCTATAAATAATGAGATAGCGGATCCAAAAACACCTCCAATTATTAAACCTAAAAAAGCATATATTTTTTTTCTTGGGGCAATTGGGAATCTACCTAAAGTAGGTTTTGTAATTAATTCCCAGGGTTCATTGAATTTAGCTTTTTCTAATAAAAGGAATTCTCTATCATCTTTTAACCTATTTAGAGTCTCATTATTTTGTAAAGAATTATTTATATAATTTCTGAATTTGAGTAAAACATCTTTATCTCTTTTCGAGGCATTCAAATTAGCATTTAAAAAAACCTTTCTGCTATTTAATGAAGATATTAATTGATTTTTCATTTCATTCTTCAAAAGTATTATCCTATTTCTTTTTAAAACTATTTGTTTATCGTTTTTTTGGTACTTGAGAGTATCTAGAGATAATTCTTTTTCAAGTTTTTTTATAGAATCAATTAAATAATTATTTCCTAAGAATTCAGAATAAAAAGTCAACATATCTTCGTTGATTTCATTATTTTCTATTTTTTTAATTTGCTCCTTTATATTTCTCAATTCATTTGAAAGTCTTATTCTTTCTTTTTCACTTGAAATTTCAATTAATTTTTCTTCTAAGTTAACTTTATATGAAAGATCATTTTCAATAGCAAAACCTTGTAAGGTTGCAAGTGATTTTGAATTTTTATCTTCATAGATCTCTACTTGTTTATCAAGATATTTAATTCCTCTATCTAATTGATTCTTTCTATCTTTTTCAGAGTAATCCTGATATGCCTTGGATAATTTATTTAAAGTTTTTAGAATAAATTCTTTATCTTGATCAATATAAGAAATATTTAAAACAGATGTACCTTTTTCAAGATCTATTTTTAGATTATCAGTTCTCCATTTATAAAAAAATATTTTTTCTTGGGGCAATTTTTTAGCTTTTTCTAATTTTACAAAGTTAAAGACAGGAAGTAGTACTGAAGGGCTTTTTAAAATTTCTACTTCAGTAAATAATTTATTATTATTTCCTCCTGGAATTAAATCATTTAAAGCAGGATTTAATTTTGAAATGCTAACTGGATTATTATTTTTAGACATCACAATTTGAAATTGTCCTTGCCAAGTTTTTTTAATGCTAAAAGCATAGATTATTGAAAAAATTACAATTAATCCTGTTGTTGGTATTAAGACAAATTTTTTCCTCCAAAGTATATCCATAATTCTTCTTAAATCTAAATATTCAATATCAAACTCCAAAGATTTATTTGTGTTCATTTAATAGATTATCTTGATAATTTATTATATCAATTAAATCAATTTTTAAAAATTCAAATTTCTATTCATTTATTTTGGTGACTCCATTCAGGTACTAATTCTTTTACTAACTCAAGACTCAAATCTTTATTATTTTCTGATAAAGAAGCAACAAGCAAATCTATTTTTTCGTATAAATATTCGTATTTAATAAACTTTTCTTTTGCCTTAAAAATTAATGGATGTTTAGTTTTTAAAGCCTTTGAATCTACTAATAATTCTTCATATAATTTTTCACCTTCTCTTAAACCAGATATATTTATTTCTATATCTCCTTTGGGGTTCAAATTATCTTTTATTGAAAACCCACTTAATCTGATAATTCTTTGTGCTAAGTCATATACTTTTATTGGTTTCCCCATATCTAAAAGGAATAAATCACCCCCTTCAGCTAATTCAAAAGACTTAATAACTAATTCAACCGCTTCAGGAATGGTCATAAAATAACGTGTGATATCGCGATGAGTAACTGTTACTGGTCCACCCTTTAATATTTGACTTTTAAATAAAGGTATTACTGATCCTGATGAACCCAAAACATTTCCAAATCGAACTATGCTAAAAATACTAGATTTATTTTTATTTTTACTATAGGGTATTAATTTTGAAGCATTGGCTTGAAATATTAATTCCGCAATTCTCTTAGATGCACCCATAATATTTGTAGGCCTTACTGCTTTATCAGAAGAAATTAAAACAATATTTTCTAAAGCTAACTCTCTTGATACATCTGCTATTAATTTTGCTGAAAAAATATTATTAAAAAGACTTGGTATTGGGTTTTTCTCAACCATTGGGACATGTTTATAAGCTGCTGCATGAAACACTATTTTTACTTTATATTCTTTGAAAATTTCATAAACTTCTTGATAATTATTTAAGGAGGTTAGTTTACAAATTAAATTTTTTGAATTGTTAAAATTAATTAAATCTTGTTCAAGATTATAAAGATTTAACTCATTCATATCGCATGCAATAAGTAATTTGGGTTTTAATTTCATTATTTCTTTACATAATTGAGATCCAATTGATCCACCTGCACCAGTAACACAAACCACTTTATTTCTTAATTTACTTTGTTTTATTTCATAAGAATTTAATATAGATTCCCTGAATAATAAATCTTCTATTTCTACAGGTTTCAACATATCAACTTTTACTACACCTGATTTTAAATCTTCAATCGAAGGCATTTGTAAGATCTTTATTTTATAATTCTCTATTTCTTCAATTATTTCTTTCCTTTTTTTTCTGTTTAGTGATGGAATTGCTAGGACAATTAAATCTAAATCACTTAAAAAATCGGGTATCTTTTTTGTAGAGTAAATTGGCACCCCATTGAGATTTCGACTCCACAAATTTTTATCATTATCAAAAAAACATTTCAAATAATACTTATTTGAAAATCTTAAGCTATAGGCTAACTGAGCACCAGCTGATCCTGCACCATATATAGCAACATTGGAAATTTGATCATTACTTTCGATATTTAAATTAAGAATGAAGTCCCTTAAAAATATTCGTAAAATTGTTAGTAAAGATGTCATTAGAAACCAAAGCACTATGATTTCCTTAGTGTTAAGAGATAATTTAGGACTATATAATATTAAGAAAAAAGAATTTATCAAAAGCACATAGAAAATATTTCTGAAAGCAATTAAATAAATAACCTTGCTTGAAATATATCTAGTTATGCTTTTATAGTGACCAGTAAGAAGAAGATAAAATATGCTTGAAAAAGCAATAGTAAATATTGATTCTAAATTCAAACTTAATTTTCCAGAATATTGATTAATTATTTTTGTACTATCAACCAAATAAAATGAAAAATAAATAATAAATTGATCTAAGATCAACAATATGAATCTTCTTAAATATTGATTTCCAATAAACTTTGTATTTGTAAAATTTTGAAAAAATTTCATTTTGTCATGCTATTTAAATTTTTGTTTATCTGTTTTTGTATTAAATACGGAGAAATAGAGGCCCCGTATCCTAAAAATAATCCTGCGATAGCAATATCTGGTTGAGATAAAAATTGTCCAAAATGAAAAATATCACCATAAAATGGTAAGAAAATTAAGGGTGAATGTAAATAAGCAGAGTTCTTATTTTGAATGTTTAAGTATTTGATTGATTTTATTAAATTAATAAAACTATAAATAGTTGTAAGAAAAAATGAAAACGTAATAATAAAACCAAATCTGTAAAGAAAATTGAAAATAGCTACTTCATCTGAGAGTCCCTTTAATTTCTCAAGAGAATAGTCATCAGTTCCAATAAAAAATTCTACAAAATTCATTCTAGAAATTATTTGAAAGAGGTTTCTATAATCAAAAATTAAAGCGATCCTTGAAGGTTCTTTATAAGCCTGATCTTTTGATGATGTAATATACTCCATCTGTTCATAAAAAATCTGATCAAACCATTTGTTAAATAAACCGTTAATATCACTATTAAATAAATATAACAAAGATACTAATCCAAGCATAAAAGCGACATAAATGAATGAATTAATATTTATTTTTAAACTAATCTTTCTAAACGACTTTATACACAAAACAAATACAAAAACAAAAATATGAGTTTTAACACCTAATAGAATAAGCACGGCAAAAGTATTAGTTATTAAAAAATATCTTGATAAATTTCTTTGTTTTATACTTGATAATACAAGTATTAAGGATGCGGTTAAATATAAAGGGGCAGTATAATGAGGAAAACCTCTTGGTCCTAATACAATTGGCAAAGAATCTATAAAATCTAGAACATCCGTACCAACAGTAACTTGCACGAATCTTCCCGGATCAATTTTTTCTATAAAATAAAGTTTATATAAATTTAAAAAACCTAATAGATTTGTGTATTTTGATAAAACCTCACAATATATATATAAAGTATCAACGATATAAATTACATACGCCCATTTTTTTATTAATGAAAATGATTTATTTACCCCAAATATAGTTACAAATTTAGCACCTGCTATGTATAAAAAAACATAAATATTAAGAACTAACAGAGGGATTATAGAAGTAAATTCATTTGAAGTAGAGATTTTTAAAATACTTAAAAATAAAGTTAAAAGTAGTGGAATATAAAGATCTTTTTTAAAATTTAAAATTGGAACTCTTAAAAGAAAAGACTTTAAAAAAATACTAATTGATAAAAAAAGACAAAGCAGGATAAACCAAATTGAAGAATTAAATAAAAATACACGTAAGAAGCTTTGATATGTAATCAAAACAAGCGAAATTAATATCATCTATATTCGCCTAAATAATTTTTCTTTTTCTTTTTTTTGTATTTCTATAATAAAACATGTTTTTATTTCATAGCAATATATGTTTTGGGTAATACTTTATATTTATTTATCTTGTGAAAAATTTTATAATAAAAATTCTATATCTTATTTAAAAATTTAAAGAAAATTACTTATTATTTATTACAAATTTATTTTTAATTTATATTTACTTTATAAAAACATTCAAACCATATATACTTTTAAAAAATAAAAATAGTGAAAAAAATTTTCATAATTGCTGAGATAGGAATTAATCACAATGGTGATTTAAATATATGCAAGGAGTTAATTGACGTAGCTAAAGTAAGTGGTTGTGATGCGGTGAAACTTCAAAAAAGAGATATTGAAATTGTATACACAAAAGAATTCCTAGATTCACAAAGAGAGAGTCCTTGGGGAAATACACAAAGAGATCAAAAAAAAGGATTAGAGTTTTCATTAGAAGAATTTAAAGAAATAGATAGATATTGCAAAGAAAAAAATATTGATTGGTTTGCTTCTGCGTGGGATTTAAATAGTCAAGATTTCCTCAGAAATTTTAATTTAAAATACAATAAAATTGCTTCTGCAATGTTGACTTATACTAAACTATTAGAAAAAGTTGCCGAAGAGGGTAAACATACTTTTATTTCTACGGGTATGTCTAACTATGATGATATTAATAAGGCAGTTAACATTTTCAAACAAAGAAATTGTCCTTTTGAATTAATGCATACAGTCTCTACCTATCCAATGAATGACGAAGATGCAAATTTAAAAATGATCTATACCTTAAGTAACAAATTTAATTGTAATGTTGGTTACAGTGGACACGAAGTAGGACTGGCAATCTCGGTTGCCGCAGCTGCAATGGGTATTACTTCTTTGGAAAGACACATAACTTTAGATAGAGCCATGTATGGATCAGATCAACCTGCTTCGGTAGAACCACAAGGACTTAGAAAATTAATTTCATCAGTCAGAGTTGTTGAAAAAGCTTTAGGAGATGGGAAAAAGATAATAATAGATGATGAAATTCCAATAGCAAAGAAATTAAGAGCACATATTCCCTTGAGCTCTTCAAGCAAAACAATGTAGAATTCAAATCAATCCTAGAGTGAATAAGGGCATTTTTAATTTAGAAAAAAAACACATAATAATTACTGGTGCAGCAGGCTTATTAGGTCAAGAACACGCTCAAGCTATTGCAGATTTTGGTGGAATCCCAATCTTAATCGATTTAGATTATTCAAAATTAAAAAAGTTATCAGATAATATTTTAGAGTCAACAAAAATAAAATCTTATTTTTTTGTTTGCGATATTACTGATGAATCAGAGTTAATGACAGTATGTAAAAAGATAAAAAATCTTGAAATAGATTTATATGGACTAATAAATAATGCAGCAAGAAATCCTAAGATAGAGAATGACAACTTCTCTTCAAATAGGCTTGAAGATTTAAATATAGAGGAATTTCAGAAAGATTTATCAGTTGGATTGTTAGGAGCAACACTTTGCGCAAAATATTTTGGCAAAATAATTTCAGAGAATACTAATGGTGGAGTGATTATAAATATTTCATCAGATCTTGGCCTAATTGCTCCTGATCAAAGACTTTATAGAATTAATTCAAATAAAAATAATCAACCCGTTAAGCCAGTATCCTACTCAATTGTTAAATCAGGGATAATTGGACTTACAAAATATTTATCTACTTATTGGTGTGGATCAAATGTTCGATGTAATGCTATTTGTCCTGGAGGAGTTGAGAATAATCAACCTGAAGATTTTCTAAAAAAGATAGAAAATTTAATTCCACTAGGAAGGATGGCTAAAAAGGAAGAATATAAAGCAACTATAATTTGGATGCTGTCTGAACATAATGAATATCTTAATGGGGCTGTAGTTTCTGTTGATGGAGGTAGAACTGCATGGTAAAAACCAAGACAAAGGTAATCCAAAAAATTGCGAAAGGCATTGTTTGTATTGATAATTTTCTTGAGGAGAGTTATTTAGAAGGGATCTTGGGATGTATAAATGATTTATCATGGAAAACTAGTTACTCTCAAGGTGGCGAGAGATCCTCAATTCAATACAAAACAAAAAACTATAAAAAATCAATAGTTGAATATAAAATTATTGAATCTCTTAGAAAATTTTTATTTTCTGAAGAAAACATCTCAAAAACATATAGCACTTTGGAAGCTCATGATGGGAAATTAAAATATTCACTTTCAACAATATTGAATAATCTAGACTTACGAACTACAGAGAAAGGTTTGAATGACAATTTTCCAGAGAAGATCTTTCTAAAATTCATTAGAAATCCACTTTATAAATTTGAAAAAATAAAAAAGTTATCAAGAGAAATGAGGAAGCTTCTATGTGGACCTAAATTTCATACAACCTTCTCTATAAGCTCAACAAACGGTTCTTATTATGAAAATCCCCATGTAGATCAACAAAACAAATTATTTGTAGGTCTTCTTTATTTAGACGATAGTAATCTTAAATCTAGTACTAATTTAACTTTTTGGAATGTAAAGAAAAACAACATTCTTAAATTTGACAAAAATTTATATGTGGTTGATACTCCTCTAGAAAAAATTACAAATATTCAGCAGAAACGTAATAGATTAATTCTTTTTAAAAATAATAAAGAAGCTATACATTCTGCAAAAGGTAATACAAAAACAAATAGAAGATTTATTTACTTTTCATTGGTTGCCTCCAACGACTTCTGAAAAGTTTCTTTGCAAAAAAAATAATTTACCAAGGCATAATTTTTAAAAAATTGCTAAAGTCGTTTAAATCTTATTAATTCTTATGAGAAAAGTATTTCTTAATGGAAAATTTGTTGATGAATCTGAAGCAAAAATAAGCATATACGATAGTGCCTTGATGTTTGGAGATATGGTTTTTGAAATGACAAGATCTTTCAATAAAAGGCAGTTCAAATTAAGAGAACACATTGATAGACTATATAGAGGTTTAAAAATCTTGCGTATACCAATTAAATATTCTGTAGATGAACTTATTGAGATATGTAATGATGTACAAAAAACTAATGAAGAATTTTTTAAAGAAACTGACGAACACAGGTTATTAATAAATATAAGTAGAGGTCCTCTTGGTATCTATCATAGAATTTTTGAAAAAGTTGAAACTACTGTAGTCGTAGCCGATTTCCCCCTAAAATGGACAGTATCTGGAATGGATGAATTGCTAATACCAGAAGAAGGCATAAACGCAGTCATCACATCCCAAAGGGCAATTCCTGCTGAACTTATGGAGCCAAAAATTAAAAATAGATCTAGGCTCTTTTACCAGATGGCTAATATAGAAGCATCTCAATTTGCAGGAAAGAACAATTGGGCGGTTCTGCTTGATACAGATGGTTTTTTAACTGAAGGAACAGGAGATAATATCTTCCTGGTAAAGAATAATATTATCTATACCCCTGAGCCAAGAAATATACTAGTTGGAATTAGTAGAAATTATATATTTGAATTAGCTGAACAACTTAATTTAAAAGTTATTGAAAAAAATTTAGAAACTTATGACGCATATGATTGTGATGAATTTTTCATGACGGCTACTCCTTTCTGTATATTACCCGTTTTTAAATTTAACAATATCCAGATATCAAATAAAATCGGTAAGATTACTCAGGCTTTACATGACAAATGGAGTGAAAACGTCAATTTAGATATATGGTCTCAAATAAAAGAATTTTCCAACGAATGTAGAAATGAATCAAGCAATGCCCCTACTCCTTATGTATTTAACCAAGATGTAAATTCTTAAATGTCTATCCCAACTATTGTTACAGGAGCTAGTTCAGGAATAGGAAAAGCAACTGCTGAATTGATAATAAAAACTAACAATAAGGTTTTAGGTTTAGATATAGCTAATCAAGTTATTTTTTCTCCACTTTATGAGCATATTCAATTAGATATTTCAAATAAAGAAGAATTAGAAAAACTGGAAAAAAAAAATATATTTTTTCAATATCAAGGCCTTGTTAATGCTGCAGGAATTACTTTAAGTAATAATAACGAAAATAAATTTCATAACTTTGATAAAACGCTCAGAATCAACCTTCAAGCCCCATATTATCTCTCTGAGATTTTCTACAGAAGCAGGGAAAAGCCTTTTAAGACAAGTTCAATAGTAAATATTTCTAGTATTGGTGCTCCTTTAGGATTTCCTAACAATCCTGGTTATTGCTCCTCAAAAGGTGGTCTAGAGGCGCTTACAAGAGCTTTATCAGTAGATTTTATTAATAGGAATATCCGAGTAAATTCTATTAGACCTGGATACACTGAAACTCCAATGAATAAGAGATCTTTAGCTAATGACTTAGAAAAAGAAAAGCGAGGTGGGCACAGTATTCTTAATAGATGGGGTATCCCAGAAGAAATAGCTGAAACTATACTTTTCTTAATTTCTTCAAAAGCAAGTTTTATTACTGGTTCTTGTTTGACCGTTGATGGAGGTTGGACTGTAAAAGGTATAAACTTATAAATTAAAACCCATTATTTTGAAATGATTGTAGATGCTGTAATTCTTGCTAGAGGAGGCTCCAAAGGTATTCCAAGAAAAAATTTATTGCCATTTTTAGGAGTCCCTTTAGTAGAGCTATCCATTAGACAAGCAAAAAATTCTTCTAGATTAAGAAATACTTATTTATCATCTGATTCTGATGAAATCTTGTCTAAAGCAGATAAATATGATGTTATTCAAATCAAAAGACCTAGTCATCTTGCCACCGATTCAGCTAGATCCGAGGATGCTGTTATTGATTTAGTAAAAAATAATATTAAAGAAAAACCTGATGCGATATTAATGATCGAACCAACTGCTCCTTTGAGGATGCCAACAGATATAGATCAAGCTGTAAAATCCTTTATTGATCAGAAAGCTGATTCTCTATTTTCTGGAGCTTTTCTTGATGATTTTCTAATCTGGAAGAAATCAAGTATTACTGGTGAATTAGAAAGTATTAATTATGACTATAAGGTGCAAGGTCCAAGACAAGAAAGGGTGCCTGATATTGTTGAGAACGGAGCAATATATTTATTTAAAGTTGATAGTTTGATTACAAATTCGAATAGATTTGGGGGTAAAATATGTCATTTTAAGAATCATTTCTGGCAATCTTTTGAAATTGACAACATAGATGACTGGTCTTTTGTGGAATTGATATATAAAAATTATATTAAAACACTTTATTAAAAATTTATTAATATTTTGACTGAATTTTTTTGATTTTTTATTTTATATCTGAGCGAACAATTGCAGCCAAATACGCGTTATAAAATACTTTATCTTTTAAATAATAATCTTTTAAAATTCCTTCTTTTTGAAAACCCAACTTGGAGATACTTTTAATAGATGGAATATTATTTACTGATGTAAGTGCAAAAATTCTTTGTATATTTGTTTTTTTAAATAGACTAGAAATTATATGAGATCCAACTTCTGTAAAAATACCTCGATCTTGATAAGAAGGTGATACTCCATAACCAAATTCTACACTTCTTCTATAATCATCATAGGAGTGGAAACCAAATAAACCTACTAGTGTATTTGTATTCTTTAAAAAAAGAAATCTATAATCTGCCTTGCCAGATGAAATTCTCAATTTTAATTTATTAATATATTTCTCAGTATCTGCAATGTCTTTAAAAGGTGGAAACTCAAGATGAGTGTAAATCTTTTCTTGCAAAGAGTAAGAGTGAAATGCATCTAAATGAGAAATATTTATTTTTTTCAAAATAATTCTTTTAGTCTCTTGACTGATACAACTAAGAGAAAAAGTCATTTTAATATTACAATTTAACCTATAATAAAATATTATATTTTTATATAAAAAGATAATAAATTTATAGATCTCATAATGTTTAATAAAAGTAACTTTACAAATAAGCAAATAATTATTGGAAGCTCTTATGAATTTGGATCATCAAAATATAACAAAAAAGATATTTTCATACAGTTAGGAAATTACTTTAAAAAAAATCATAAAAATATTCCGAATATAAGAATTCCAAATATTGGATGGGATAATAAAGATACTCTTCACAAAGACTATGGAAGAATTAAATTTATTTATGAAACTATTATTGAAAAATTATTATATTCAAATGAGTTTAAGAGTATTCAAGGTTTTGAACACAAAAATAAAATTGAATTAGAAATTAATATAGGTATATGGTTAAGATCTTTTATTGTATTTGTTTATAGAACTGTTAAAGAATTTGAAGGGTTGAAGAAGGAATATATATGTTTTGTTGAAGGGATAGAAAAGATAAATATTAATGAAAAAAGGCCTTTAAATATGCATGATTATTTTTTTGCATTTAGAAGGAGAAATAAATTAATTGATAATTGTAAGATAGACATCCTAATTATTTTAGGTTTAGTTAAAGAAGAAAATATAAATTGGAAGCTTAATTCAGAATCTGCAATTAAAGTTAATGAGGCTTTCAAAATTAAAAAATTTATTACATTATCACTCAAATACTGTAAAGGAATCTTATTAGATATACTTCTCATCTTATCTAAAAAGTTCTTCGAGCCTGTTAACTATATAGTTTGCGATATAGATATTTTTAGAAGAATAAAATTTAACCTTAAAAAGGTGAATAAATTAATCTATTCTTTACATAATAATAGTTTTTCTAATTCTATCTATCTAAATAAACTAAAAGATATAAGGAGAAATCTGAAGGAATTAAGCTTAACCCCATTAGATAGTCAAACCAAGCTTTCTTTAGATGAAAAAGTTATTTTAATCATTGAAAAACTTATACCAATTTATATGCCAACTTCTATTTATGATGGTTTTTATTTTACAGCTAAAAGAGCATCTACTATATTTCCTAAGAATAATCCAAGATTTATAATAACCTCATCAAATATTCTAAAAGATGCAGTTTTTAATATTTTTATTATTCTTTCAAAAAGAAGAAACTCAAAATTTGCCATAATTCAACATGGAGGTGGTTATGGATTTTCCAAAATAAATGATGAAGAAGAATACCAATTAAATGTATCTGATTATTTTTTTTCATGGGGATGGGAAAATAGTGTAATAGATAATTTTCATATACATAACTCAAAAATTATAGGTAAATATGGTAGTTTTATAAATTTTCAAGAAAACACTAATAACACAAAAGATCAATATAAATCAGATCAAAAAACTAGGAAAATTTATATTGCACTAAATCAATGGGAGAAATTAGATTTTAGATTATTCTCATTTCCCTCATCTGATGGAATACTTAGTAAACAAATGAACCTAGTTAATTTTTTAAAAAATATAAACCTATCTAAAGAAAAAGAAGTTATTTTAAGAGGTTTTACAGATTCAATATTTGGCTTAAAAGAATTTTTTGAAAAAGAAATTGGTCCAGTAGAATATAGAGATAGGAAAAAAAGTTCTTTAATAGAAGATTTATCAAAAGATTCATATTTATTTATTACTGATTCAAACTCTACATCATGGTTACAGGCTTTAGACCTAAACATACCCACTATTCTACTAATAGGGAAAGAATTTGATGATATTAATCATGATAAAATTTCTATTTTTAATAATTCAATGAAAGAACATTTAATCTTTAATGATCCAATATCTACCTCAAAATGGATTAATAAAAATTTTCATAAAATTGATGGTTGGTGGAATTCAAAAAATGTTCAAAATTCGCGTTTAGAAATTTTAGATAAATATTTTAAAAAAAATATGGATATAAATAGATTTATTGAAAAATTTGAAAACCCTAATTTCCTTTAATTTAAAAGTTAACAATAATATATAATATTTTTAATTTAGTAAACTTTCATGAGTTCTCAATCTGGAGATAATATAAAAACTAATAGAAGCGGGTGGAGTTTTAAAGATTTAGATCCAATGAATTTTGAAACACACGTCGGAAAATCAGTTCCTGGATATGAAAATGGCCATAAAATAATTACACTTCTAAGTGACTATTTTATTTCAGAAAATTCGTTAATTTATGATATTGGATGCAGCACAGGAAATTTGATTGCTAAACTCTCAAAATATCACTCCTCAAAAAAAGACATAAAATTCATTGGGATTGAACCAGCTAATAATTTTGCAGAAATATTCCAAGAAAATACCAATGCTCTTAACTTAAATCACGAATATGAATTTATAAATTGCAAAGCACAAGATTATGAATTTCAGAAATTTGATATGGCATGTGCATATTATACAATCCAATTTATAAAGCCTAGGTATAGACAAGATTTAATAAACGCTATTTATGAGAAATTAAATTGGGGTGGCGGATTTTTCTTTTTTGAGAAAGTTAGAGGCAGTGATGCAAGGTTTCAAGATATGTTAAATTCTATTTATCTGGAATATAAAAAAGAGATTGGGTACTCTAATGAAGAGATTATTAACAAAATGATGTCTTTAAAAGGGGTTCTAGAACCATATTCAAGTAATGAGAATTGTAATTTCTTAGTTAGAGCAGGTTTTAAAGATATATGTGTCATATTTAAGAACTTATGTTTCGAAGGTATTTTGGCTATAAAGTAACATTGGTATTTAAATTAATTTAGCTTTTAAAATGATTAATTATTTTGATATTGATGACGCAAATAAGAACTTCAAAAGACAATTAGATAGAAGATCTACCCCATCTTCTAAGAACCATCCAATCATTAAGACTCTTATTGATTTTCCTCTAAAACCTAAAAAAGTTCTCGAAATTGGAGCAGGTAATGGTTGTACTCTTACAAAGGTTCAATCAATTACAGGAGCAAAATGTATAGGTATTGAACCTGGAAATGAAGCGATTAAATATGCAAATGAGAACTTTAAAAACATTGAAATCTTACAAGGGAATAATGATGATTTACCTAAATTTTTCAATCCAAATAGCTTTGATTTAATTATATTTGGAAGTGTTTTGTTTCATATCAATCCAGAAAAAATTCTTAAAACATTTGGATATGTAGATGAATTATTAAAAGACGAAGGATTTATTTTAATTTGGGACTTATATTCTAAATATCCTACTAAAACTGTTTATAAACACGGAAAAGAAGTTTATTGTTGGAAATTTGACCAACAGCAAATACTTGATTCAATGCCTCACTACTTTAAAATTTTCTATAAAGTTTTATGGTATGAAGGAGATAAATATGTGAATAAAGATTCTTTTGATTTAAATACTGCTCATTATGTATCAATACATAAAAAATCAAGGTCACTTGCTTTTCCCTTAGGTAAAGACCCAAGCATTATTTAATTTATTTTTAATATGGATAAAAAAGTAAAAGATAAAACATCTATAATTTTTATTCTTCAAAATCTTAAGAAACACTTTACAAGAAAAAATTTAAATTACTTATATATTTTTTTAACGTCTTCAATTTTATATGGAATATTAGAAATAATTAACTTATATTTTTTCTCTTTAATCTTAAAATACATATCAAATCCAAATTTCACAGGTAATCCTTTTGTAGAAAAAATAATATTGTTTAATAAATTAAACATTTATCCAAACAACAATGGAATAAATTTTTGTATAAGTCTTTTCATCATTTGCACATCTCTTGCAACTATTATAAAAATTTACAACGTAAAAATTAGATATAGATTAGCAGCATCTATTGGCAGTGAACTAAGTTCCAAGGCATTTTGGCTAACAATAAATCAACCATATTTATCCTTAACAAACAAGAATACTAGTGAAACGACTGTAGTCCTTTCAAGATATATAGTAGACACAATAAGCACAATTATAGGTATAGCAGCCTTAAGCAGTTCAATAATATTAATAATCTCAATTACGATTTCACTTTTGCTAATTAATTTTAAATTAACAATATTTATAATAATATTCTTTTTCACTATTTATATTCTTACTTATAAATATCAAAAAAATAAATTACTTTATAATTCTTCTTTAGTTAAAAAATATACAAATTTACAAATTAAAACCATTCAAGAATCACTGGGTTTTATAAAAGAAATTATTCTGAATAGTCTTCAAATAAATGAGTATAAAAAATACTATGAAATTGATAGAAAAATGAGAAATGCTGAATGTAATAACTTTTTCTTGTTATCTATGCCAAGAATATTAATAGAAAATATTAGTTTTATCTCTATTGCGATTTTTATTTTAATTTTGGGAATGCTTGGTTTTAGCGGCTCCAGTATTATTGCCGTGGTTGGCAGTTTTGCTTTAGGTAGTCAAAAAATGCTTCCTGCATTTAATTTAGTATATTCATCCTTAGCAAATATTAAAAGTAGCGCATATGCTATAATTAATGTCTTAGATTATCTAAATCAAACCGATCCATATTCAAATAAGATTTTTTATAAAGATAGAATAAGTATAAAAAATAATATTAAAATAAAAAACCTGAGTTTCTTTTACCCTTCAAATCCAAAAAATATAATATTAAATAATATTGATTTAGATATCAAAAAAGGAGAAAATGTAGGATTAATTGGATCAACAGGATCGGGTAAAACAACCTTAGTTAATCTAATACTTTCTTTAATAAAACCAACAAGCGGAAATATTCTTATTGATGGTTTAAATCTTTACTCAAGTTATAAATATTTAAATAAGTGGCGAAATAGCATTGCTCATATTCCACAGACTATATATTTAGCAGATACAACTTTAGAGGAGAATATTACTTTGTTAAAAGAAAAAGAAATTAACTATAAACTCCTTAAACAAGTATGTAAGTTAAGTCTTCTTGATGGTTTAATTAAAAATCTTCCAAATAAGCTAAAAACTATAGTGGGAGAAAGAGGAGTAAAATTTAGTGGAGGACAACTTCAAAGAATTGGAATAGCAAGAGCTTTATATAGACAATCGAATATCCTAATACTTGATGAAGCAACTAGTGCTCTAGATGTTGAAACAGAATCACAAATTATAAAAAATATAGAATCAGAAAAAGATCAGAAAATAATCATAACAATTGCACATAGAATTGAGACTTTAAAAAACTGTGATTATTGGATTTTTGTTAATAATGGTTCTATAAAATTTCTAAGTAAATATAACGATGTAGTTAAAGCCTTTAATATAAACAAATGAATATGATCAACAATACAAAAAAATATCCTTTATATAAAGATATTAAAACAATTGTTTTTGATTTTGATGGGATTTTCACAGATAACAAAGTTTATCTTAATGAAAATGGAGAAGAAAGTATTAGATTTGATAAGTCAGATAGTTTAGGTTTTGATTTGCTAAGAAAATTTAAAGAATTAAAAAAATGGGATGTAAAAATATTAGTTTTAACTAAGGAAAAAAATAAAGTGGTTTTGCAGAGATGTAAAAAATTAAAATTAACTTGCTTTCTAGGTGTTGATGATAAAAAGAAATTTATACTAGATAATTTTTCTTCAGACTTAGATTCAAAAAAAAAAGTAGTAAAAAATCTTATATATTTAGGTAATGATTTAAATGACCTCAAATCTATAGAGATTGCCAATTACTCATTTGCCCCTATTGATGCGCACAAAATTGTTAAAAGATTCTCTACCTATGTACTACCATTTAAAGGAGGGAAAGGATTTATAAGAAGTTTCATCGAAACTATTATTAATTTAGATAAGTTAAAAAAAGAAGAATTATTTAAAATTATTTGATATAGGTTGATATTTAATAAAAACATTATGTTAAAGTTTTAAATTATTACAAGATAATATTTTTAATTTTGAAATTTACTAATGCAGAACTTGAACTTGTTAAAGAAGCTTTAATTAATCATAAATCGAGTAACAATTTTGTAGAGGTTTTTGAAAAAAATTTTTCTGATTACATTAATTCAAAATATGCTATTTCATGCAATAGTGGTACATCTGGACTTCATGCTGCTTTATATGCTGCTGGAGTAAGACCTGGAGATGAAGTTATTATCCCTGGATTAACAGTAATAATGGACGCCTATGCTGTTTTATATTTAAATGCGATTCCAATCTTTGTCGATGTTAAATTAGATACACATCTAATAGATCCTGAAGATATAAAGAGAAAAATAACTTCAAAGACAAAAGCAATCATTACTGTTAGCTGGGATGGGGTAATGTGTGAAATGGATACAATTAATAAAATTGCCAAAGAAAATAATATTATAGTTATTGATGATTCAGCAAGAACTGTTGATGGATTTTACAAAGATACAATTTCTGGTAAAGCTGCAGATATTACTGTTTTCAGTTTTGAGTCTAAAAAACATTTAACTTCAGGAGGAGAGGGCGGGATGATAACAACTGATAATAAAGAATTTGCTGCAAATGCACGAAAATTTATCGGGATTGGATATTCTCATTTAAATGCAGAGGGGGGGGCTACTCACTTAGCTTTATCAAATGTGCAAGATCCTAATTATTTAAGATTTGATAAAGTAGCCCCCAATTATAGATTAAATCAAATTAGTGCTGCAGTTGGAATTGGACAATTAAAAAGAGTAAAAGAAATTGTTGGTTTAAGAAAAAAAATTGGTAATTTATTTTTAGAAAGAACCAAAAATCTTGCTTCATGGTTTATTCCTCAATATGTTCCTAAGGATCAAATCAATGCTTACTATACTTTTAGCGCAAGATATACTTTGAACTATAAAAACAAAAAATGGAAAGATTTTTATAATGAATATATTGAAAGAGGTGGTGATGGTTTTTATGGAAGTGTTATGAATCCTTATCTTGAGCCAGCATTAAAGCATAAAACTTTTTCTTACCAAAAATTAGATAGAGGATTATGTCCAAATTCCGAATTATTACAAAGTCAACTAATGTGTTTTAAAACTAACTATAGAGATTTAGAAAGCGCGAAAGAAAAAGTTGAAATTCTTGTTAACTTAATTGAATCATGGAAATAAATTTTAGTAATTTATATTTGGGATGTTCCCAAGGCAGATTAATAGTTCCTTATAACAATAATCTACAATGCTTCCCAAAAGGGAAATGGATAGACGAATTTATATTAGCTGGAGATTGCAAATTAAATTTTATTGAGCTCCTAGCTGAGAGAATTCATAACCCACAGAATCCAATTTGGGATGATGAAGGAATAAATAATTTAAAAAAAAATATGAGATTAAATAACTTAGACAGTTTTTCTGCCTGTATTGATTATGTAATTGAAGAATCCCTTTTCTCTGATGCTAAAGGGGAAAATACTTTTAATTATCTACTTAAATTTATAAAACAAATAAATAAAATAGGCATAAAAAAATTAGTTCTACCACTCCTTGAAGCCAGTGAAATAAATTTATATTCTCAAAATCTAATAGAAGATAAATTAAAATTAATTTTAGAAGAATGTGAATCTTTTGGAATAGATGTTTTATTGGAATCAGTAGCTAATGCAAATGATCTTTTTAATATCTTAAAAAATATTGATCATCCTAATTTAGGTTGTGTTTATGATACAGGTAACCGTTATGAGATAAGTAATCCTATAGATGAAATAAATTTTTTAAAAAAATATATAAAGCATATTCATATAAAAGACAAGAGGAACAAAGAAAATGTAATCGTTGGTTCAGGAAAGGTTGATTTTTTATCTATATTAAGGACTCTAAAAAGTATTTCTTATTCAGGTTCATTTTGCTTTGAAACAAATAGAGGTAATAATCCTTTAGATACAATGAGACATAATATCTCCTACATAAATTTTTTATTTAAGGAATCTAAAAAATAGTAATGGAAAGAAAATCATATAAGCTCTTTTTTATAGGTCTTGGTGGAGCTGGGCAAAGACATTTAAGAATTTTCAGAGAAATCTTACCTAATTCTCAATTTTATGGGTTTAGAAAAAAGAATAAAACGCCATTACTTAATAATGATTTTTCAGTTTCTAAAGAGCAATCTCTGTCTAAAAAATATGAAATAGAATTATTAAAAGATATTCAAAAAATTAATGATATTAAACCTGACCTAACCATAATCTCAGTTCCAAATTCATTACACTTTCATTACACCGAAATTGCAATAAATGCAAACTCCAATGTATTAGTTGAAAAACCAGGCTTAATAAATTTTTCAGATTTTAAAAGATTAAAAAATCTTTTATATGGTTCCAATCTTTTATTTAAGATTGGGTATCAAAGAAAGCATCATCCTTTATATAATTTAATATCCTATTACTTAAATTCTAAAAAATTTGGAGGATTAAAAGAGATAAATATAAATGTTTCTTCTTATATACCAAATTGGCATCCTTACGAAGATTTTAGAGAACTATATGCATGCAAAAAAAAACTTGGTGGGGGAGTTTTTACTACTGAATGTCATGAGTTAGATATGATTATTGATCTATTTGGGAACCCCCATGATTATAAATTTAATTTCTATAACTCAAATAAAAATCTAAATGAAGTTGCAGATTCCATGACTGCAAAAATAAATTTCAATGATTTTTTTGTAAATCTCGATGTCTCTTTCTATAGGAAACCTACTCAAAGAGTAATTACATTTAAATTTGAAGAAGAATTATTAAAATGGGATATTGACGGTCAAACTTTATATTTAGGTGAAAAAAATGAAAAGATATTAAATCTAGCTCTGCCAAATGATTATCTTTTTAAACTTCAAGCAATTGATACATTAAAATTTGAATATAAAAAAACATCTCATACACTAAATAAACTAAAGTTTTACACTTCAATTATTAAAAATATAAATATTTGAAATTAATTTCAAATATTTATATCATAGGATTTCCTTTAATAAATTCATAAATTTTAATTCCAAATTGTCCCGGTAAAAAAGTTAATAAGTATATTACCAGCGCTTTATTATATTTAAGTATTAGAGAACTTAATTTCTTTCTACAATATTTATTTTTACCATTTCTATATTCAATAATACCTTCCAATAAAGTTAGTCTTTCATTATAAAAAATCAAATCAATACTATTAAAAGTTTCTAACTCTAATAAATATCTATCTCGAAAATATTTTTTTTCATATAAGACTCTATCTAAATTCTTGAAAGTTGTACTATTTCTAGAATATCTCCAAAAGCATAATATTTCAGGAATACAAAAATAATTAGAAATTTTTAAAATTTGAAAAAAGAAAATTGTATCTTCAAGTATTTGCATTTTTTCATCAAAAAAGATTTTATTATTTTTAATAAAATTAGATCTAATACTAACTGATGACATTACTAAATAATTTTTTTTAATTATTGTTTTTAAAGCATCTTTATTTGTAATTCTATAAGAATTTGTGAATTTTCCAAAATATTTTTTATTCTTAATTAGTCCACATTCAGAAGCAACTAAACCTATCCTAGGATCAACCATAAATGCATTAACATGCATTTCAATTTTATTCGGAAGCCAAATATCGTCACTATCTAAAAAACCAAAGTATTCTGTATCACATAAAGTTAATGCCTTATTCCTCGCATAGCCTAATGGCATGGTTTTGTCTAAGCGTAAATAAATTACTTTATTTTTTACCGACCTTAATTCTTTTAAAGGAGAAACTTTAGAACAATTATCTACAAAAATTAATTGCCAATCTTTATAAGTTTGATTTAAAAGTGAATTGATAGCATCATCTAGAAATTCAATACTATTAAAATAATTTATGATCACTGAATAGCCAAAAGGTTTTATTGACAATTTATTGAGTATATTTTCTATAAATTATATATTTAAAATCTATTGAGTTAATAAAAAAAATATTTTTTAATACTTAAATAATAAAAGAAAATTCTTCCTGAGATCATAAACATTGATTAAGTGCCTTTGAAAATTTATTTATTACATATTGAGACCTAAAACGTTTTGTGCAAGGGAAACCTAAAATACGCTTTGATAAATTCTCGGCCTTTATACATGTCCCTTTTTTATATTTATATATATAAAAATCATCCTCTTTACATGAAAGGGCATCGCCAAACCAATCAGATACTTTTAAACCTTCTTTACTTAGAAAATTTAAAAAATTAATTTTTTGATGTCCATTATCAAATAAAATTGGTAATCGTAAAGGTGTTGTATATTCCACCTCATCAGGTAACTGGGAAATCTTAGTTTTGTATTTATACAATAATCCAATAATTTTATTTTTAAATAAAGTAATATCTGATCTTCTTTTATTTTTATTTTTTATTTGCCAACCAACTATATGGAACCAGAAATCACTCGGATTTTGCCTCTCCATAAAATTGACATCAGCATCATCTGATGGCATATATTGAAGATTAAAAATTCTAATAAATAAGAATGAGATTCTTGCTAAAAGGTAAGACCTTTGATTGTAAACTATACTTTCTAATAAAAAAGGTAAAAATATATTAATTTTTTTTCCTGAATTAAAAGACCTTTTAATTTTTATTTTGCAAAGACCAATACCACCTTTGATAGCATTAATAGCTTTCGTATGGTCAGTTGAATAGAAAATAGCATCGCAAGAATTTTCAATTTCTTTTAATTCACAATTAATACTTTCAGGCATGCAATGAGCCTTATCTAAAATTAGATATTTTTTATAACTTATACAAAGTTGTAAAATTGATCTGATATATGTGGGGGTAATTCCAAAAGTATACTGTAAGATCACTGCATCAACATTATTTATTTCTGCTTTCAAACTATTTAAATCCATAGAAAATGTTTTATCTTCAATATCTATATATATAGGGTTACCATTTGCATCTAAGATTGATTTTGCAACAACAGGACAATTAAAAGCTTGGATTGCAACATTAAAATTATCTTTTAAATTTAAAGATCTCAATATTCTTAGTAAGGAAACTCTTCCAGAAGAAGAAAAATCTATATTAAAGGAGTTATGATTTTCTAAAATAAGCTTTTCTAAATTAAATTTTTTAATTCTTTTTTTTCTTTCTAAAAATGTATAAAAGATATTTATGTAATCATTAAAACTTATTTCGGAGTTAAAAATTGTTTTCATTTAAATGATTTCCTCAATTTTCTGAAATATAAATAATTTATCAATTAAATGAGGATCTAAATAAGGATATAAATTTTTATTAGTAAATAATTTAAACTTCATGAATTTTTTATTATTCTCTAGTCTATTTATTTCAAAACTATAGCTTGAATAAATGCTACAAATCAAAACATACTCATACTTAATATCATTAACAAAATCATTAAAATTCAAAAATCTATTATTTCTAATAATATTTTGAATATTAGATTCAGGATGAGGTTTTATTTTAAATTGGCAATCTGGTTTTTTTAATCGCAAATAGGCAATATCTTGCATAAAATCATCATCATGAATAGTAAAACCTGTAAGAATAAAAAGCAATATATCATTATTTTTAATAGGCGTTTTATTTAATTTATTTAGGTCTTTATAAATTGCAAAGTTTTTTCTCCTATCTATATATTCCCTTATAAAAGGAAATTTATAATGTATATTTTCCAATAAAAATAAGATATTTAACTTATTGTAAATTTTTAATCTTGAATCAAATATTTTAGGAATAGAGTTTACATAGCCATTAAAAGACTTAGATCTTTGCTTTGAGAAGTTTAGAAAAGCGATCTCCCAATAAGCTCCTTCCACTGGAAAATGAATATTCTTCTCATTTGTATTAATGATATTATGAATTGCAGATAAAACTAATTGTCTTCTAATTGAAGAACCTTTAAATAAATTTAGAATTATCAAAATTCTTCTTTCAATTAATTTAAAATGCTTAAAAAATTTTTTTGACTTTATTTTTAAAATCAAATAAGCATTGATAGATAAAATAGATTTTAACCACATTTTAAATGTTATAAAAAATATTTTATAAAGATCTTTAATTTCCATAAAAGCTTCTAATGGAAAAACATTTAAATTTCTATTTATAAGTAATTTCAAATTGATCAATTTAGAAATTAAAGAGGAAGATTTTCCTAATGAAATTCTAATGTCCTTTATTTTTATGTTTCTAAAGTATCTACTTCTGGTGAAATTATTATTCTCATCATCGGGATAAATAAAATATATATCCTTACTGTCAAAAATCCTTCTTTTTAAAATATGAGATTTATTTTTTAAGAAAATAATTATTATAAAATAATATAAAGTTTCTATTATAAAAATAGTTGGAAAAAAAATTAAGATAATTATATTTTTAATTACCTTAAGACAATAAATATAATTAATTTTTTTTCTTTGAACAGTCCAATCATTTCTAAAGTAAATAAGTAAATTTTTATAAAAAATATTTCTATAAATACATTTATCAAATAATAAAGATGAATTAAAAAATAATTTACTTCTATAATCTTTATCTATAAATATAACTGATAATATTTTATTTATATTTTCTAAAAACCTTATAGCTTTATATTCAGTTTTTTTATCTTCTTCAGCAAAATTCATTTTTTATCATAATTTAATTTCTTCTTAATTAATCTATATAACTTTTTAGAACCTGGTAAATAATCAAAAATTATCCAAGTAAATAATCTCACTAAGAACAAACAATTCTTATATATTAATTTTTTGAACATTAAATAGATAGTAATTATTGATGCCATTGTAAGTTTGAGGTTAATTTCCCTCGCTTTATTTCTTTTATTTTTCAAGTTAATAATATTATTAACTTTAGATTCAAGATCAATCTTTTTACCAAGTGCCCTGATAACAACATTACTATTTTGTAATTCTTCAACTGCATCATGGGCTAAAGGTAGACTATCTAAATAAATTATTTCAAAATTATTTATCTTTAAAAGATAATCTATAGATTCCAGACTAAAGGTATGCAAATGAGTTGGATCATTTAAACCGCTGCCAGAAGAATTGGGGACTTCTATGTATAAGTAACCATTTACTTTTAAAATTTCATTACAAAGTTTTATTATATTTTTCGGCTCAGATGTATGTTCAAGTGAATGAATCATTGATACTAGTGAATAAGAACTTTTCCTTTCTTTTTCAAGAGTATCAATAATATCAATCTCAATTTTTTCTGCTTCAATTCCTAAAAAAGAAGAGGCAAATTCTAAACCTTTTGAATTATAGTCAACTACTTTTGCTTTAAGCCCAGTCAGATCAGAAATCGCCCAGGCAAACAAACCCTGATAGCCTCCAATATCTAGAAAAGTGCCTTTCAACATTAGTTTTATATTACTCTTCTCTATAACATTAAAAAAACCTTTAGCTCTTAAAAAGCTATTTTTAGATTCATAAAGTTGAAGTGGTACTCTGCAAACTTTATTTTTATAAATAACTTTATCCGTAGATAATCTATATTGATTATCATACAAATTAGATAATTTTTCTTTAGATGGTTTTGGATATTGCCATATATGTCCACAGTAATTACATAGATAATTATTATTAAACAAATTATTATTTTCTAAATCTGTAAATGATCTATAGAAATATCTACTATTATTAAAGATTCTCGTATCACTATTAGTGCAAATTGGACAGGCTTGCTTATTTATTGTCATTAATAAAAAAATTTGAATAAAAATTATTCATAAAATTAATTTCTTGATATTAATTTTATAAGATTATCTGCAATTATTTGATTTCCTTTTTTAACTAAGTGACATTCATCAATGAAATAATCCGAATCCAAACTCAGCCATTTTGTTCCGTCAAAAAATTTATCACAAAACGAATTATCTAATAAACATTTATTTTGTAATTGCTTTCTAATATCTGAATATACTTTTTCATATTGATTTATTGAATATGGATCTATGTCTTTTAAAAAATATTGACTAGAATTTTGATTATATGGTTGAAGTACGGCAAAAAATTGGACGTTATTTTGTTTTGCTATTAGAAAAGAATTGTACCAGTTTTCAACAAGATTAGATGCTACCAATAAAGACTTATCATTATTGTTTAGGCATTCAAAATTGGATTGCATCGATGATTTTTCTAAAAACAACTTTTGACCTAACCTAGAATATGGGTTAATAAAAAATCTAAAAACCTTTTTTTGATTTATAAAATTTTTATTATCTTTAATAATATTAGAAATTTGTTTTTCTCTATTATGCACTGGAATTATTGAGTTTTCTTTTTTACAACCAACTGAAACGTCATTAATTCCTCCATAAAAAATAACCGCTTTTGGCTTATATCCATCACCTAATGCTGTTAAAAATTGGTTAAGAGATTGACGAGAAACCCAAGATTGCTCCCCAAAATTAAACACAGGTGAATTTGTTGTAATTGAATATAGACTAGGAATGGTTCCTTCATCTGAGCTTCCGAACCCCCACATTGTTGATCCACCAAAAAACCAATATGAATCAGATAATTTCTGACCGATAGAAAATCTAGTGTTGTATTGTTTATTTATTTTTATAAATTTGTACTTCACAGGTTTCGGTCTCCATCCAATAAATGATTTATATTCCATATTTAATTTTTTCTTTTCTCTAAATAATTGATGAGAAAATTGCTTATCTTTATATAAATCTAAATATGCTCTTTTATCTAATGATAGACCTCTTAAATTAGCAATAATTTTTCTAATTAAATTAGAACTATATAAAATAGTAGGGGGTATAAATAAAAAAAATATAACTAAAAAAAAGTTAATTAAAATTATATTTTTATTTGTTTTCAAAAAATATTTAAGTTGCATTATCTGTTTTATTTACTTAACCATTTATGTTCTAAAAAATTGAATAGATAAAGGGAGCGACTACTGAACCTTGCGTAAATACAATGAGTGAACCCATTAAAATAATTGTAATAATTAGTGGAGCTAACCAGTATTTCTTTCTAACTTTAAAAAAGTCCCAAATATCTTTGATTAATTCCAGAAAATCTTTCATAATTAAAAAATCTTAGTCATGTCTATTTTGTTTTCTTTTTTTTCCTCTCGAAAAGAGTTACTACAACTTTTTCTAGTTTTAAGAGGATCATATCCGAATAACTTCATTATTAAAGCTATAGGTTGCAAAACAATTACAAAAACCAATCCAAGTATTATACGACTATTAACCCAACCCAAGCAATCTCCAAAAAACATCCAAAATTTATAAGGGTAGAAAAGTAAGTATGGTCTTAAAATACCCAAAATAATAAAAGTTATTCCGACAAATATTGTCCATAATCTAAAAACATGGCCCATAACCATAGGCAGCAAAAATCCAATAATTAATGGCAATCCAATTCCAAAAACCAAAGAAAAATCTCTCAAGGTTTTTTTAGTGATTTCCTTTTTTTTCATTAATCTAACTCAAACTCCTGTTTCCAATTCTCATTTTTCTGATTATTAGGCTGTTTTTTCTTGTAAAGAATCTGGTTTTGTAGAACAAGAACATCCATTTCCGTTCTCATAAAACAACGATATGCATCTTGAGGAGTACAAACAATTGGTTCACCCCTAACATTAAAAGAAGTATTTACGATCAGAGGACATCCAGTTTTCTTCTTAAATGCTTTTATTAGCTTATGGTAGCGAGGATTGGTCTTTTCATTTACCGTTTGGACTCTTGCAGAGTAGTCAACATGAGTAATAGCAGGAACTGAAGATCTAGATATATTTAATTTTTCTATCCCAAAAAGTTTATTTTGAGCATCTGTCATTTCCATACGTAGTTCATTTTTAATAGGAGCTACCAGTAACATGTAAGGACTTTTAACATCCATTTGAAAATAGCTTCTAACATCTTCTTCAAGAATAGATGGGGCAAATGGACGAAAACTTTCTCTGTATTTAATCTTTAGATTCATTACACTTTGCATTTTTTTGTTACGAGGGTCTCCAATTATTGATCTCCCTCCTAAGGCTCTAGGACCAAATTCCATACGACCATTAAACCAACCAATTACGTTCCCTTGGTCAAGAATATTAGCAAGCCTATCAAAAAGATCCTCATCTTCTAATTCTTCAAATGATGCATTGATATTCTTTAAATAACTAATAATTTCTTCATTAGAAAATTCAGATCCAAGATATGTGCCTTGCATAGAATCATTAGGATTAACTACTCTTTCTTTATTTAAATGCTCATACCAATAAAGTAGTGCAGCTCCTAGAGAAGAGCCTGCATCTCCACTTGCAGGTTGAATCCATATCTGATCAAATATTTTTTCTTCAATCAACTTTCCATTTGCCACACAATTCAAAGCGACTCCGCCAGAAAGACATAAATTTTTTAATCCAGTTTCTTTCCTTAAAGATTTTGCTAGTTTAACAACAATCTCCTCTGTAACAACTTGAATTGATGCCGCTAAATCCATATGGAATTGTGTTAAGTCTTTCTCTTTTCTTCGTGGAGGTTCTCCAAAAAGTTTATGGAATTTACTACTAGTCATTCTGAATCCACGATGATATTTGAAATAACTCATATCTAACCTAAAAGTTCCATCATCTTTAATATTTATAAGATTATCCTTAATTTTTTCTACAAAAATTGGTTCCCCATAAGGCGCTAAACCCATTAATTTATATTCACCTGAATTAACCTTAAATCCACAGTAATAAGTAAATGAAGAGTAAATAAGCCCCAAAGAATGTGGAAAACTGATTTCCCAAATTGGTCTAATGGTATTACCTTTACCTATCCATGCAGAAGTAGTAGCCCACTCTCCAACTCCATCCATACAAAGAATTGCTGATTCTTTAAAAGGGCTTGGATAAAATGCTGAGGATGCATGAGATTTGTGATGCTCTGAAAAAAGTAATTCTGGCGCAAAAGGTTTAACGCCAGCTATAAGTTCTTGTTGCAAAGATTCAAATTTCTTCTTAAGTTCTGATTTTAAAAAAAGTTTTTCCTTTAACCAAACTTGCATTGCAACTATAAATGACCTTCCCCCTCTGGGTGCCACACCCATATATGTTTCCAATAACCTTTCAAAAGTTAAAAGTGGTTTCTCATAGTAAATAATTGACTCAATATCTCTAAGATCGATTTTTTGAGATTTAAGACAATATCTAATCGCATTTATTGGAAAAGAAGAGTCATTTTTTTTTCTAGTAAATCTCTCTTCCTGTAATGCAAGAATTATTTTACCATCACATAACAAACAAGCCGCACTGTCGTGGTAAAAACAAGAAATTCCTAAAACGTATTTTGAAATGGGAAATCAAAAATTTTTATCATTATACAATTACTTTTAAATAATTATTTAATTGTAATTCAAAAATATTATTTAAAATAATTAAAGTTCTTTCTAAAACTTATGGAGCCAAGCGGACTCTATCCGCATGCCCCTACATGCCATGCAGTAGCCAAAAGGACTGCTAACAATAGTAATTAGTTTATTATTGACAGTTTTTTAAAAAGCTTGGAAAAGTACGTACAAAAGTTACGTTTTTACTAAACGCCGTATGAAAAATCTTCATATGACAAGAATAATTAAGTGGAGCCAAGGAGACTCGAACTCCTGACCCCATGCCTGCCATGCAGATGACAAATCAAGCTCTAACATGGTTTCTAACAATTTTTGTTATTTTGGTCGCAGGATAGCTCGCAGAAAAAACAATATAAATATTAAGTAACACTTTTTTTAGACTTTAATTCAGAAATAGTTTTTTTTAGATTTTTGATTTCTTCCTTTTGCCTAACATTAATTATCATGATTGTTTGAAAATAAGATAGTTTTTCAGCTTGACTAAGTGAATTACATATATCCATAGCTTTTTTTATTTCATATTTATAGTTAAATGGCAAATCTTTTTTAGTTGTAAGAATATTATTTAATTTAGCTTCAGTTATACAATTTCCTCCTTTCAAAATTTTAATAATATTAATTCTTTTTTTTAAATCAACATTACCAATTTTAGCCAAAGTTCTAGGAGAAACTTCAGCCAAAACATAATCAGGTATTTTTGCATTAAATAACCATTTTTCATGAGCTAAAGCTAAATCTCTGCAAATTCTTCCACTTAAATTAAAAATTCCTGATTCAGTTAATTTAACCCAATAATTATTTTTTATAACTTTCTTAATTTCGAAAAGAGATTTTGCAATTTTAGATATAGAAATTCCAACTTCATTAATTGAAGAATTTACAATCTTAATTTTATTTTCTAAAAACTTAATATCTGAATTGACTGATGAATCTTTAATTAATTTTTCTTTAATTGGAAAACAATTTATAGATTTTTCAATAGATTCTCGCATTAATGCCTTTACCTAGAAAGATATCCAATTATTACTATATATCTATATTTATAGTACTAAATATCCTCAATTTTGGACGATTCGTCCAAACAAATACAAGAGTACTATAAAATTGTTTGGTAGCAGATTTGGTCGCAGAGATAACCAGTTTATAAATTATTTGAGAAAAAAAGTAGTATAAAATTATTCAAACTAATTGTTATCAATAATAAAAAATAATAATGGAGCCAAGCGGACTCGAACCGCTGGCCACCTGCATGCCATGCAGGTGCTCTACCATCTGAGCTATGGCCCCAATAATTCAATT